>Ga0307930_1000028_pt1 | contig 95104 bp, 101 predicted proteins | sample OrgLakmetageno46_FD_203161 | JGI IMG/M metagenome (GOLD analysis project Ga0307930, IMG submission 203161) | Saline water microbial communities from Organic Lake, Antarctica - #46 | ecosystem: Environmental > Aquatic > Non-marine Saline and Alkaline > Saline | place: Antarctica: Organic Lake...
CGACGCTCAGACTGAGCGCCAAATCTTAACAGCTGATTTCACCATTCGCTTAAAGCGGTGTTCACCCTCGCCGGCGCGCCGGCGCAGGCGCGTCCAGCGACGCCAAAAGCTCAACCAGCGCCGGGCTGAGCACTCCGGCCGCACCAAAGGCGGTATAACCGCCGCCGCCCGGCCGCGAGGGACCAGACCGTGATGACGGCGCGGCCTCGGGCAGAACGCTGTCGGAGGCCGCCAACGCCACCCGGTCAGGCGCGCTGACCGCGCCGCCCTCCCCGCTCAGGCGCGCCAGAAGGTCGGCGGCGCGGATGGGGTGGCCTTCGGGACGGAACACCGCGCGGTTGGCCGCCGCGGCTTCGGGAAATAGGGTCTCGGCGTTGACGCCGGGTTCGGCCTGCACGGCGTTGATCAGGCGCGCAGCGCCGCCGGCGCCGAGGAAATGCGCAGCGTAGAGCTCGCCGGAGCTGGGCTCGCGCCCGATGGCGGCGCGCAGATGCCCGGCGTTCTCGGCCGCGAGCTCGCCGGCCATGACGCTGGCCGCCTCCGGCTCGAAGCGCAGATCAAGGACGCGGGCACGCATCTGGGGGTCGGAGATGGAAAACCGCCCGTTGGCGTCCTGTTTGATCGCGGCCGCCATCTCGCCATAGCCGTGCTTTTCGCCATGGCGCGACACCATCGCCATCCAGGTCTGGTCAATGAACTGGAACAGGCCGGACGCGCTGGAGGTGCGCGCCCTGGCGCCGGCGTCGAAGCTGCTTTCGCGCTGGGCCGTGCGCATCAGATAATCAAAATCCGCGCCGGTGCGCCGGGCCGCATCAGCGATCACCCGTCGCGGCGAGAAACTGGTCTGGGCGGCGGCTTCGATCTCGGACACGGCACACGCCTCGCTGACAGCGAATCACGGAAAGCCCTAAACTGGCAGCGGACGCCATAAGCTTTCGTTAACATCACCGCGCACCAGCCGGCGCCGCAAGGTCAGCCCTGCGCGGTCAATCCAGCGCGATCCGGGCCGAAGGGTTCTGCGGCGCCGCGGATCGCTCCGGTCTCGGCGTAGGCTGCGGCGGCTTCGGCGATCACCGGCGCCAGCAGCACCCCGTTTCGATACCCGCCGGCGGCCACCAGGAGGCCCGGCCCGGCCTCGCCGATCACCGGCATCAGATCAGCCGAGCGCGGACGAAGGCCCGCCCAGCGCTCGATCACCGGCACCGCGGCGAGCCCGGGCGCGGCGCGCCGCGCCGCCGCGACCAGGCGCTCGATCGCCTCGTCATCGGTCTCAAGCCCCGCCTCGCCCGGCTCCGATGTGGCGCCGGCCACAAGGCGCTGGCCGGGCTTGGCGGCGAGATAGATGGAGAAGCCGCGCACGATCCGGTTGGGCGCCAGCGGCCGCGACGCGGCGAAGGCGACCATCTGGCCTTTCACCGGCTCGGTCATGGCTGCGGCCGGCCCGCCCTTGACCGCGAAAGCGCCCGCCGCCAGCACGATCAGATCGGCGGGCACGCTGCGGGTTTCATCCATTACCACTTCGCGCGCGCCGCCCGCCCCGGTCTCGATCCGCGCCTCGCCGGTTTCGAACACGCCGCCGGCGCGGCGCACCGCATCCACCAACGCCTCGCGCAGGGCGCGATTGTCCAGCTGGCCGTCGCCGGGAAACTCCACCCCGCCAAGGCTGGGCGCAAGGCCGGGCTCGCTGTCCGCGATGGTCCCGGCGTCGAGCCGGTTCGCCTCATATCCCAGCGCCCGAGAGCGCTCCATCACCGCGCTGGCGCGCTCGCTTTCCTCGGCGGTGAAGGCGGGCAGCAGCGAGCCGCGCTGCTCGTAACCCAGCGCCAGGCCGGTCTCCGCCTCCAGACGCTTGACCCAGTCCGGCCACAGCCCGGCGGCGCGCCGGGCCAGCTCAGCGAACGCTTCAGCCAGGGGATGGTCTGGATCAAGCTCGGCGCCGGATTCGAATCCGCCCGCCAGCATGCCCCCCGACGCCCACAGAGCGCTTCGGGCCGGATCTCCGCGATCGCACACGGTCACGGCGTGTCCGGCGCGCGCCAGTTGCCAGGCTGCTGCAAGCCCGGCGGCGCCGGCGCCGACGACGGCGATGCGCAAGCCATGATTTCGCACTATATTAGGGGTCATGCGTTCGAGCGAACCTTCGGGTCTGACGAGCGTTGACCCACAGATAGAGCCATTGAGAGGCCAATCCCATGGTCAAGACTGCACGCCTTACCGCCCTGACGACCGCAGCCGCGGCCGCCGCCGCCGTTTTCGCCGGCGCCGGCGCCGGCGCGTTTGCTCAGGAGTCCGCTGGCGAGGCCGGAAACGAGACCGCTGGCGAAACCGGAAGCGAATGCGTCAATCTGCGCGGCGTGAACGGCTATCAGGTGATCGACGATCAGCACCTGGTGCTCACCGGCGGAGCCAGCCGCTTTTATCTGGTGACCACCACTTCGCGATGCTCCGGCCTGCGCTTCGGCGCCCAGATCGGCACCAGCTTCGGCGATAACGCCCGCCTGTGCCCGCCCATCGTCGAATACGTCATCCCCGATGACGGCTGGCGCTGCGCCATCGATACGGTGGAGGAAGTCGAAAGCCTGGAGGAGGCCGAGCAGCGCGCCGCAGCCGCCAGCGCAGGCGGCTAGAGCGCAATCCGACCTGACTGCGTCAGGTCGAGCGCTCTAGCCCTTTGATCTGGAGCGCAATTTTTCCGAAAACCGGGTCCCACTTTCCGGATCGCACTCTAGGCGCGCGCCGCCAGGTTCAGCGCCGGGATCGGTTTGGCGTCCACCGCCTCGCCGCGCTCCAGCACCGCGAGGCAATCGGCCAGGAAACGCTCGCCGCCCGCCTCCCCGGCTCCGGTCCAGGGCCGGGTGAGGACGCGTGTGTAGAACTCGGTCAGGCTGGCGCGCCAGACTTCGGCCGCGTCCTCACCCGCTCGCGTGCAGGACTCCAGCGCGGTTTCGTACACTTCGGACAACCAGAACAGGGTGGCGCGGATTTCATCAAGGCGCGCGCCCGGCGCAGCACCCGATCCCATGCGCCGCTCGCCCTCGCGCAGGGCCGAGAGATGGCATCGGCTGAGCGACACGCTGCCCTTGTCGGCGCTGATCTGCCCGGCTTCAGGGGCCAGCTCTGCGAGCTGGCCGGCCAGCTGCCTGCCCAGACGCAAATCCTGGCGGATGCGGGCGAGCTTGGCCGGCTGGGATTGCAGCCGGCGCTGATCGAGAAACGCCCGTCCCGACGCTTCGAGCCGGCGCCACAGGACGCTGCGATGATGCTCCTCGACGCCATGGCGCTCGCAGATCCGGTCAATGTCCGGCGAGCTGTAGATCGGGTTCTCGTCCAGAATCACGAAATTCGCCCGACCATCTTCACATAATCGCGCCATCGCCGTCTCCCCTTCGCCGCGCTGTATCCTCGCGATCGCCAAGGTTAACGAGAATGGCCGAGTCGTTAACCCTTGCGAACCACCAAGACCGCGTCACCGGCGCGATCCTTGTGGATAAGCCCGCCCTTGCTCACACCGTCTGTGGAAAACCCGGGCGCCCGTCAGAGCAGGCCCAGCGCCTTGAAGCTCGCCGTCCGCTCGCGGCCCACGATGATATGATCATGCACCACGATGTCGAAGGGCTTGGCCGCCTCCTTGATACGGCGGGTCATCTCGATATCGGCCTGGCTGGGCGTGGGATCGCCGCTGGGATGGTTGTGCACCAAAATGAGCGCGCTTGAATCCAGCGCGATCGCCTTCTTGACGATCTCTCGCGGATAGACCGGGGCGTGGTCCACCGTGCCGCGGGCCTGAAACTCGTCGGAGACCAGCCGGTTCTTCTTGTCCAGATAGAGCACGCGAAACTCCTCGGTGGTGGCGTGCTGCAGCGCGGCGCGCAGATAATCCAGCAGCGCCGACCAGGAGGAGATCACCGTGCGACCGGTCACCTGCTCGCGCGCGATCCGGATCGCCATCGCGTGCATGAGTTTGAGGTCTAGCGCAGTCTTCTCCGACACGCCCTTCACGCCGGTGAGCTGATCCACGCTCGCCGCGCAGACCCGTCCCAGGTCACCGAAACGCTTGAGAAGGTCCTTGGCCATCGGCTTCACGTCGCGCCGGGGAATGGAGCGGAAAAGCGCCAGCTCCAGCAGCTCGTAATCGGCCAGCGCGTCTCCGCCCGCATCGGCGAATCGCGCGCGCAGCCGGTCCCGGTGGCCGTGATAATGGGGCGTGTCGGTCTTACTGTCCGCCATGGCCTCTCATCGCCTGAAGGCAAGCTAGCACCACAAGACATAAGCCGCCTCGCCTCGCCTGTCAGCCGAAATCCAGTCTGATTTTCCCCTGAAGGGACGTCAGGCCGGGGGTGCGCGCGTGCACGCTTTATGTGCATGGGCGCTTCATTAATGGGCGCCGCCGGCTTGCTGCACCGCAAAACTTGTCCGCACGCCTGACTCCGCAGCGCGCCTGCCTAAGCTCATGTCCAGTTCTGCCGAAGGAGAGCGCGTCATGGACGAGACACAATTCGCCGGCGGCGATATCGCCTGGATCCTCACCGCCTGCGCCCTGGTGCTGATGATGACCCTGCCGGGGCTCGCCCTGTTCTATGGCGGCATGGTTCGGCGCACCAACGTGCTTTCCACCCTGATGCAGGCGCTGGGCGCGGCGGCCGTCGTCACGCTGGCCTGGGCGATCGCGGGCTATTCGTTCGCGTTCGGCGGCGAAGGCGCACTGTTCGGCGGCTTCGACCGGATTTTCCTCAACGGCCTCACCGTGAACAGCGCCTCGGGCGATCTTCCCGAGACCGCCTTCATCCTGTTCCAGCTCACCTTTGCGATCATCACCGTGGCGATCATCGCCGGCGCCGGCGCCGAGCGCATGAGCTTCAAGGCCTGGATGGTGTTCACGCCCATCTGGCTCCTCATCGTGTACGCCCCCATCGCCCACTGGGTCTGGGGCGGCGGCTTCCTGTACGAGGCGGGCGTGCTTGATTTCGCCGGCGGCGCGGTGGTGCACATCAATTCTGGCGTCGCCGGGCTGGTCCTGGCGCTGAAGCTGGGTCCGCGGCGCGGCTATCCCAAGGAGGGCCAGCCGCCGCACAATCTGGTGCTCACCGTCATCGGTGCGGGACTTCTGTGGGTCGGCTGGTTCGGGTTCAATGGCGGCTCGGCGCTGGGCGCCAACGCCATGGCCGCCCACGCCGCCCTGGTCACCCAGATCGCGGCGGCCACCGCCGCCCTCACCTGGGCGCTGATCGAATGGATTACGCGTGGCAAGCCCAGCGTGCTGGGCGCAGCCTCCGGCGCGGTGGCGGGCCTTGTGGGCATCACGCCGGCGGCCGGCTTCGTGGAGCCGTACGCCGCTTTCATCATCGGCGTGCTGGCCTCGCTGGCCGCCTATTACGGCGTCACCCTGGTGAAGAAGCTGGGCAAGTATGACGACAGCCTCGACGCGTTCGGCCTGCACGGCATCGGCGGCTTCGCCGGCGCCATCCTCACCGGTGTGTTCGCCAGCACCGCGGTGGGCGGGACCGGCGGCGCGGTGGAAGGCCACTGGATGCTGGTCTGGACCCAGACCTGGGGCGCGCTGGCGGCGGCGGCCTGGTGCGCCACAGCCACTTTCATCATCCTCTGGCTACTGGAGCGGGTGATGAACCTCAGGGTCGATCCCGAAGACGAAGTTACCGGCCTGGACGTGGCGCTTCACGGGGAAAGCGCCTGACAGGCCGATCCGGCGGGCGCGCGAGGGGGCGCGCCCGCCACACCTAACCTCCCTGACTGGCCCTGCCTGCACACGCCGGCGGGGCCATTTTTTTGGGTCAGAATTCGCGGCGTCATCCAACCGTCATCGAAACATTATAGGTTGTATTCAGTATATTCAGGAGGGCGATCATGTTTGGGTTAATTGCGGCGCTCGCGTTTGGCTTAGTCACAGCACAGACTGAATCGGTCGGCGGCTCGGAAGAGGAAGTCTACTCGGTCTCCGCGTTCATTTATGAGAATGGTGATCTGATCGGCGCGCCCACCCTCACCGTTCGTCACGGAAGGCCTGGTTCAGCAAGGGTCGCCGGGGAACGCGGCTATGGCCTGGAAATAACGATAAACGACGCGTCACCTGCCGATGCAGAGGCTTTTCAACTGGAAAGTGTCGGGACGCGGTTGCGCGCGGATGCGCGGGTCTTTCTCCCTGCTGGGAATGAATGGAGCGAGCTGGCGCGGCCGACTTTCCTTGCGGAGAGAGGCGTGCGCGCGACAGCCGCTATCGACACCTATGCTCAGTCGTTCAGGCGCAGCACGACCGACGATTATATCGAACAGCTTGCTGTTGAGCTGGTGATTGTCGAAGTTGACGAAAGCTGGCTTTCCAGCAATGGCGGCGCTAAGATGCTTTCGGACTGCGCGTTCGATGGGGAGAGCTCGCCGAAACTGCTCGGCGCGAGCGCCCTCTCCGCAGCGCGAAACGACTGTTGCAACACTGGCTGTACACGCTGTTACGGGGGCTGCTGCTCAGACAGCGCCAATTGCCGTGCCGGATGCTGTCCCTAACTCGTCCCCACCGCCGCCAGCGTCCGCACGAACGCCGTTAACGCCCGCGGCGTCGTGCTTTCATTGTTTGAATGGTAATTGAATGTCGGCACCTGCAGCGTTGCGCCGGTATAGCGCCCGTCGGAATCGCGCGCGATCCGGCCGAGCTCCGTCAGCCCCATGGATTTGGGCGTCTGGCCGCGCCGGGCGCGGGCGTCGTTCTCGCGATCGATGAAGCTGTCTTTGAAGATGATCGGCGCGCCGCCGCCCGACGCCGCGGTCTCCAGCCGGCGCACCGCTTCGGGATCAAAGCGCGCCGTGGCGTCACGCCGGCGCAGGATCACCGCACCCGCAAGCGCCGCGGCGCCGTCGTCAAAGGGCGTGGTGTCCAGCACGATGAGCTCTCGCCCCGGCTTCAAACCGCCCGCCTGCGCCCAGGTCAGGAAATGCTCGGCGGAGCGGCCGATCTCCTCCTCGGCGGTGAAGACGATCGTGCCCTTCAGGCCGAACTCGGCGGCCACGCGCAAGGCGGCGGCGGAGATGGGATTATCCAGCTGGCCGGTGACATAGCCCACCTGGCTGCGATCAAGCTTTCGCGCAAAGGCCAGCGGCGTGCCCGGCGCGAGCGGCGGCATGTCCTTCAGCGTGAAAACCAGCCGGTTGTCCGCGTCCAGCTTGGCTCCGGTGACGTCGCCATAGGCGATGCGGCCGCCGGTCTTGCGGTCATAGGCGAACATCTCCTCGCCGGCATAGCGCTTGGAGATCGCCTCGGCGAAGTCCGCGCTCGGGGTGGAGGCGTCGCCATACTTGGAGTTCTTCACAGCGTGGGCGGCGTAAACCGGCGCGCCGTCCTCGTCCGTCACCGCGCCGTGGCGATCCACATGGGCGAGATAGACCGGCCCCTCGCCCGCTTTTGCGCCGCCCAGGCGCACGACGCACAGATTGCGCGGCCGTTCCACGCCGGCGCCCAGGGCCTCGAAATCACGCGCCAGATGATCGAGATAGGGCGTCTCATGCCCGACCACGCTTGGAAAATCGAGATACTCGTTCGTCTTCGCAAGGATGCGTGCGAACAGGGCCGCGTCGGGAGGCAGGCTCACAGCTTCTCCACAAATACCGTTCCGGCCGAATATCCGGCGCCGAACGAACAGATCACACCTTTGTCACCGGACGATAAATCGTCGGAATGCTTGTGGAAGGCGATGATGGACCCCGCCGAGCTGGTGTTGGCGTAGTCGTCCAGGATGGTGGGCGCGTCTTCGCCGCCGGCGTCGCGGCCGAACACCTTCTTGGCGATCATCAAATTCATGTTGATGTTGGCCTGGTGCAGCCAGACCCGGCGCATGTCGTCCGCCGTCAGCCCAAGCTCTTCCATGTGGCCGCGGATCATCTCCGAGACCATGGGCACGACTTCCTTGAACACCTTGCGGCCCTCCTGGACGAAGAGCTTGTCGTCCTTGGGTCCGCCGTTCTGGATCGGCTTGTTGTCGCCGGTGGGCTTTTCGGTCCGGTTCAGGAAGCCGAAATTATTGCGGATATTGTTGGAGAATTTGGTCTTCAGCTTGGTGCCGAGGATTTTCCAGCCGCCCTCGCCCAGATCGTCGCGCTCCAACAGGATCGCCGTGGCCACGTCGCCGAAGATGAAATGGCTGTCGCGGTCGCGCCAGTTGAGATGGCCTGAACAAATCTCCGGATTGACCACCAGAATGGCGCGGGCATGGCCGCAGGCGATCTGATCCGCGGCGGCCTGCAGGCCGAACGTCGCCGAGGAACACGCCACGTTCATGTCGAACCCGAACCCGTCCTCGATGCCCAGCGCGTCCTGAATCTCCACCGCGATGGCGGGATAGCCGCGCTGCATGTTGGAGGCGGCCACGATCACCCCGTCCACGTCCGCGGCGGTCCGGCCGGCGCGCGCCAGGGCGTCATGGCAGGCCTTCACCCCGATCTCCGCCAGGATGGAGATTTCCTCATTGGCGCGCTCGGGGATGAAGGGCGTCATCCGGTTGATGTCCAGGACGCCCTTTTTATCCACCACATAGCGGCTTTTGATGCCGGACGCCTTCTCGATGAACTCCACCGAGCTGGGCGATAAAGCCTGGTGCGCACCCGCTTCAATCTGCGGTGCGTGGTCGGCATTGTGCTTGGCCACATAAGCATTGAAGCTTTCAACCAGCTCGGCATTTGAAATGGAATCTTCCGGCGTAAAAAGGCCGGTCGAGCGGATGACGGCGGCGGTCATGCGGTTACGCTCCGGGCGAATATGGATTCGTTGATCGTCGCCAACTTAGACCCGCGCGCGCGCCGCGCCAACCGGGGTGTTTCAGGGTGCTGGAACAAGCGTTTGCCGGGCGGCCACAGGGCCGGATCATCGTTCGGCGACGGCGGCGTAGAGCGTGTTTTTCGGCGCTGCGAAAACGCGCCGGACCATGGGCTCGAACACGTCCAGCGTCTCGCTGTCATAATCGGGATCAAAGGCGGCCTGGTCGTATTTTTCGCAGAACTCGGCGCAGGCGGCGAAATGGGGATGGTCGCGGAATTGCTCGCGCATATTCTTATCCATGCCCAGGTGCTCGAAGAAATAATAGCCCTGGAAAACGCCGTGATGGGCGACGATCCAGTGGTTCTCCTCGCTGACGAAGGGCTTCAGGATCGCCGCAGCGATATCGGGATGGTTATAGCTGCCCAGCGTGTCACCGATATCGTGCAGCAGGGCCATCACCACGTATTCCTCGTCCCGCCAGTCGCGCAGAGCCCGCGTCGCGGTCTGGCGCGAATGCTCCAGCCGGTCGACGGGAAAGCCGCCATAATCGCCGTCCAGAAGCCGAAGATGGTTCAGAACCCGGTCGGGCAGCGCCCGCGCGAACGGACCGAAATGGCTCGCGATCCGGTTCCAGTCCTCCGGCGTGCCTTCGGTCATGGCGCGAAAGCCTGCGCGCTCACTCGTCTGATCGTCCATGGCGGGTCCTCCTGGATAGGCGTTGACGCTACGCGCCCCCGACCCGCCCCGGCAAGACCTGCTGATCGGGCCTGATCCGGCGGGGCCGGCATCTCGTAGTCAGGTTCGAGCAATTCACAGGTCCCGCCATGGCGTCCACCCCGAACACCGGCAACCAGTGCTTCGCCGGCCTCCATACCGATGTGCTCAGTTGAGCGGGCCTGAGACAAGGCGCGGACGGGCCGTTCCCAAGGGCCGGCTCGAGCGCATGGCGCGCCTCACCGCGCTGGGCGCCGGCATGGCCGGCGGGACTGCGGCGAGCGCGGTCAGCGCCTGGGCCAGGGGCGAGCGGGCGGATCTGGCCACCCACGCCTTCAGCCCTTCTAACGCCAGGCGCTTCGCCGAGGAATTGTCGCGCCTGCGCGGTGCGGCGCTGAAGCTGGGCCAGCTTGTCTCCATGGATATAGGCGCGGTGGCGCCGCCCGAATTCGCCGCCGCCGCCGAACGCCTGCGCGCAGACGCCGACCCGATGCCGCCGGGTCAGTTGCGCCGGGTGCTGGACCGGCGCTGGGGCAAGGGCTGGATGGCTCGCTTTCAGCGGTTCGAGCCGCGCCCGGCCGCCGCCGCCTCCATCGGTCAGGTTCACAAGGCGGTCACCCGAGAGGGCCGGGTCCTCGCCGTGAAGATCCAGTATCCCGGCGTGCGCGCCAGCATCGATTCCGATCTTGATTCGGTGGGGCGTCTGGCGCGGTTGACCGGCGCAGTGCGCGCCGATTTCGACCTCGCCCCCTATCTGGACGCCGCCAAGACCGCGCTGCATCACGAAGCCGATTATGAGCGCGAGGCCGACAATCTGCGCCGGTACGCCGATACGCTTGGGCCGGACCCTGATTTTGTGATCCCTGAGGTGGATCCCGATCTCTCGGGTCCAGACATTCTGGCGATGGACTGGCTTGAGGGGCGCGGGATCGAGCACGCCGCGCAGGCAAGTGAAGCCGAGCGCATGCGGGTGTTCACCGCGCTTCTGGATCTGACCTTGCGCGAGCTGTTCGCCATGGGCCTGATGCAGAGCGATCCCAACTACGCGAACTTTCTGTACGCCGGCGCGGGGCGCCCCGTGGGCCTGATCGATTTTGGCGCGGTGATCGATATCGACCCGGCGATGACGAAGGCCTGCAGCGCGGTGCTGGCCGCCGGGCTTTCCGGTGATGGCGCCGCCATGGGCGCGGCCCTGGGCGAGCTGGGCGCGTTGAAGCCGGACACTGCGCCCGCCCACCGCGACGGGCTTGTGGCGCTGGCCGACCAGCTGTTCGCCCCGGTCCGGGCGAGCGGCGAGTCAGGCGGGTTTGATTTCACCGATACAGGCCGCCTCACAGCCCTGCGCGAGGGCGGGGTCGCCCTGCAGCGCAACGGCTTCGCGCCCGAGCCGGCGCCGGAATTGCTGTTCATCCAGCGCAAGTTCGCCGGGCTCTACCTGCTCGGCGCGACGCTGAAGATCCGCATGGATGTGCGCGAGACCCTGAAAGCCTGGGTCTAGGCGCGGGGCCCTCAGGCGGCGTCAGGATCCGCCGACAGGAACGCCTTCACCGGGGGGAGGCTGCGCTCGGGCGCTTCTTCCTGAGGCAGGTGACCGAGATCCTCAAACGTCTCCAGCCGCGCATCGGGTAAAAGGCCCAGATAATCCTGCGCGTTGGCCACCGGGATCAGCCCGTCCTTCTCGCCCCACACCAGCAGCGTCGGCGCGGTGATGGTCGGCAGTCGCGGCCGCGGATCGCGCAGGATCGTCTGCTCCATGCGCGCGATCAGCGCCTGACGCGCGCCCGGCGCACGCAGCAGATCGTAATAGCGCTGCACGGTCTGATCCTCGAGCCGTTCGGGATCGCCGAAGCTCTGCACCAGGTTCATGCGCACCAGAAAGCGGGGCAGGATGAAGCGCATGATGTTGGTGACGGCGCCGACTTCGGACGCCTGGTCGTATTCAAACCCGGTGCTTGCGAAGCCGTCCGGCGCCACGAGCACCAGCCGGGCGACGCGGTCCGGATGCTCGGCGGCGTAGGACCAGGCGATGCGCCCGCCCACCGAATTGCCCACCAGAGAAGCCTGCTCAAGCCCGTAATAGGCCATCAGCCCGTCCAAAAGCTCAAACGCGCGCGCATCGTCATAGCGGCCGGTGGGATCGGGCGGCGACAGGCCTGACCCCGGCAGATCAAACCGGATGACCTGAAACTGCGACTGGAGCCCCTGCGCCCAGCCCTCCCAGGTGTGAAGACTGGAACCAAAGCCGTGAATCAGGATCACCGCCGGCGCAGACTCCGGGCCGTCGGCGCGCACATGCAGCTGCGCGCCCGCGACCTCGATCATATCTGACGGGGCGCGCAGATACGCCGATTCCAGCCGCTGGCGGGACAGGTCGGGAGTCCATAGCCAGGCTCCCGCAGCCGCAATCAGGACAATGACCGCGACCGTGATAATAAGCACTTTATTCATCTCCGCCCTTGCTCAGGAAAAGTCCGGCTCTCGCCATTTCGGTCTTGAGCCTTTCGTAAAGATACGTTTACGTCCAGTCCAAACCAGATCGTTCACAAGGGGTTCGCAGTGGTTTCGACCAACATGCCGACAGCCATCGTCACCGGCGCGTCCTCGGGCGTCGGCCTTTACACCACCAAGGCGCTGACCGAGCGCGGCTGGCGGGTCGTTATGGCCTGCCGCGACATCGCAAAAACCGACAAGGCGATCCGCGAAACCGGCATTGCGCGCGACCGCGCTTTGCCCATGCATGTGGATCTGGGCTCGCTGGAGAGCGTGCATAGTTTCATCCGCGATTTTCGCGCCACGGGTCACCCGCTGGACGCGCTGGTGTGCAATGCGGCGGTCTATCTGCCGCTACTCAAGGAGCCCAGGCGCTCGCCCGAAGGCTACGAGATTTCGGTGGCCACCAATCATCTGGGCCATTTCCTGCTCGCGCTCACCCTGCTGGGGGATCTGGCCGGGTCCAAGCGCTCGCCGCGCCTGATCACGCTGGGCACGGTGACGGCCAATTCCGAAGAATTTGGCGGCCGCATTCCCATCCCTGCGCCGGCTGATCTGGGCGAGCTTCAGGGGCTGGAGGCCGGGTTCAAAGACCCGGTGGCGATGATCGACGGCGGTCCGTTCAAGGCGGGCAAGGCGTACAAAGACAGCAAGCTGTGCAACATGATCATCAGCCGCGAGCTGCACCGGCGCTATCACGACACCACCGGGATCGTGTTCAGCACGCTCTATCCCGGCTGCGTCGCCGACACCGCCCTGTTTCGCGCCACCCCGCCGGTGTTTCAGAAAGCCTTTCCCTGGTTTCAGAAGAACATCACCGGCGGCTATGTCAGCCAGGCGCTCTCCGGCGAGCGCGTCGCCCAGGTGGTCGCCGATCAGGGGTTTGAGAACTCCGGCGTGCACTGGAGCTGGGGCAATCGCCAGAAGACCGGCCGCGACGCCTTCCACCAGAAACTCTCCGCCCAGGCCAACAACCAGGCCCGCGCCGAACGCCTGTGGGACCTCAGCGCGCAACTGTGCGCGGTGGAGACCCCGGTGTTCAACCCCGCGAGCAATCCCGAACCGGCGTGAGGCGGGATTGAGGCGCGACGCGACGAAGAGGCGGCGCTGGCGCGAGAACATCCCGGCGCGCGCCCTTGGCATCGTCGGCGTGCAAAAGCAGTTCTCCAGAACGCACAAGAGCGCTTCAGTCGTGCAATCCGGCGATAAAGGGGTTTGAAATCGGGCTTCGCCCTGCCCCGATGGTACCGCCTCCCTGGTTTGAACAGGGGACCTCTAGATCCACAATCTAGCGCTCTAACCAACTGAGCTAAGGCGGCTCGCCATCAGGCAACCTGATCGAGGGGCGAGGCCCCTCGACAGGGCGCGGAAACTAGCTTCGCTCTCGCCGCCTTGCAAGAGGCGCCATGCGGCGTCCGCACATGGCGTGCAGAGGCGGGCGGGGCGTTATCAGGCGGAGCGCCGGCGGGCGGTATACCCGCCCTCGCCGGCGCCCCTGACCGATTGCGAGCCGGCGCTTCCTAGACCCGGTAACCCTTGCTGCGCAGGATCTCGGAAAGCTGGCTGATGCGCGTGGAATCCGACGGGTGGGTAGAGGCGAATTCTGGCGGGCCGCCGCGGCCGGCGCCCGCTGCGGCCTTGGCTGTCCAGAAGCGCAGCGCCTCCATGGGATCGTACCCGGCCCGCTCCATGTAATCGACGCCCAGCCGGTCGGCCTCCAGCTCGTGTTCGCGCGAATAGGGCAGGATCACGCCATACGTGAGGCCCGTGCCCAGAATGCGCGACCAGGCGTCCGGGTTCTGCACCCCGGCGCCGCCCAGCGCGATATTGGCGATCCCCAGGCCCACCCCGGCGGTGGCCTGACGGCGCGCCCGGTCGGCGGCGTGATTGCGCGCCAGATGCCCGACCTCGTGACCCATCACCGTGGCCACCTGATCGTCGTTTTCCATGGTCTCCAGAATGCCGCGATAGAAGGCGACCTTGCCACCCGGCAGCACCCAGGCGTTCTGGGTGTCGGAATCAAAGACCACGAACTCCCACTCATACTGGGTCATGCCAGAGGCCGGCACGATGCGCTGGCCCACGCGTTCCACGCGGCGGCGCAGGGCCGGGTCGCGGCTGACGGGCTGCTCGGCGATCGCCTCCTGCCAGGCCATCTGGGAGGCTTGCAGAATCTGCTGATCGGAGACCAGCGCCTCGGCGAGCCCGCCGCTGGCGCAGCCGGCCGCCGTGAGCGGAAACACCGTACCTGCGGCCAGGCCGCGCAGAATCTCGCGGCGGCCCATGGTCACCCGCGGCAGCTTGTCGATATTGATTTCGGTCATGTCCTCATCCCCTCCAGTCCTCAAACCGGTTCCATCGCACCGGTCCTCACGCCCGCCCTGACGCCGGTCCTGGCGCGGGTGTAAGCGCGGTGAACCCGGCGAGGTTCCAAAAAAACCGGCCAAGCGTGGGATGCAAGCCGGTTCCGCCATGGAATCGCCACGCCCTTTGCGCGACAATAGTCTCACAAGTCGGGCGCGCCGTCACCGCTGCGCTCGGTCTGATCCACGCCCGCCCCTCAAAGGACTCTTCCATGCGCCGCCTCATCGTCATTCTTCTGATGCTCGCCTTCGCCCTGATCGGCGCGGCTTTCGTGCTGCCAAGCCTGATTCCCAGCGACGCCCTGCGCGGGCGGGTGGAGCAGGCGGCGAGCGAGGCGCTGGGCCGCCAGGTGACGCTGGACGGCGAGATCGACCTCAGGATTCTGCCCAGCGTTCAGGTGCGCGCCACACAGGCGAGCATCGCCAACGCCGAGGGCTTTTCCGGCGAAGCGTTCGCGCAGATGGGGGAAATGCGCTTCGCCCTGGCGCTGGCGCCGCTTCTGTCGCGCAATATCGAGGTTCAGGAATTCGTGCTGGTCGAGCCGACGATCCGGCTGGAGGCGCGCGGCGGCGCCAATAACTGGACGCTGGGCGCGCCCTCACCCGACGCCGCCGCGGCGCCGGCCTCAAGCGCGGGCTTCGTGCGCGAACCCGGCGCCCTGCCCTTCGAGGCGAGCTTCGGCGATGTGCGGGTCATCGACGGGCTGGTGATCTATTCCGATGAAACCCAGACCCGGCGCATCGAGGACTTCAATCTCCAGGTCGCCCTGCCCGGTGTGGACCAGCCCCTTCAGCTGTCGGGCGGTTTCAGCGCCGACGGGCGGCCCATGAGCTTTGACGCCGGTCTCGGCTCGCTGCGGGCGTTCTTTGAGGGCGGGCGCACACCTGTAAACCTGGAGATGACCGGCGCCCTGGCCGATATCTCGTTCGACGGACACATTCTGGAAGGCGAGGCCGTCGCGTTTGACGGCGAGGCCGATATCCGCCTGCCGCTGCGGGCGCTGGCGCGCTATCTGGGCGCCGACCTGCCCGAGGGCGACATCTTCCAGACCTTTCGGGCGAGCACGCTGCTGTCCGGCGCGCCGGGCCGCATCAGCCTCACAGACGCCGAGATCGGGTTTGACGATATCAGCGCGGAGGGCGATCTGGAACTGAACTATGACCGGGTGCGCCCGCGGGTGTCGGGCACGCTCACCACGCCCCGCCTGGATCTCACGCCCTACATCCCCGCCGAATCCGCAAGCGGCGGCTCCGGCGGCGGCGGCGGGGTCGGCCCGTGGAGCGAGGAGCCCATCGATCTGGCGCCGCTGACCACGATCGACGCCGATCTCACGGTGCGTGCCGACACCTTCATCGCCCGCGATATCGAGGCCGACGACGTCACCGTGGATATCGACCTCACCAATGGGCGGGTCATCGCAACCCTGTCGAACTTCCAGCTCTATGGCGGGCGCGGCCAGGTGATCGCGCGGGTGGACGCCAACGCGGCGACGCCGCGCTACGCGCTCACCGCCGACATCAACGCGCTGGAGGCCCTGCCCTTTCTCACCGCCGCGGCCGGTTTCGACCGGCTCGCCGGCACCGGGGCGCTGGATCTGAACCTTGAAGCCACCGGAAACAGCCCGGCGGCGATCATGGAGTCGCTGTCGGGTCAGGGCGGGTTCAATTTCGCCGACGGCGCCATCGTCGGCGTCAATCTCGCCCAGGTGATCCGCACCGTGCAGCAAGCGATCCAGACCGGCTCGCTGCCGTCGGGCTTTGCAGAGAGCCAGCAGACCGACTTCACCGCCCTCACCGGCTCCTTGAACATCCAGAACGGGGTCGCCCGAAATCTCGATCTGGCCATGCTCAGCCCGCTTCTGCGGGTGGAGGGCGCCGGCCAGGTGGATCTCGGCGCGCAAAAAATCGAATACCGCATCACCCCGCGCGCCGTGCAGCAGCTCACCGGCCAGGGCGGCGATCTGGACCTGCAGGGCCTGGCGGTGCCGATCCGCATTCGCGGCGGCTTCAACGATGTCTCGGTAGGCGTCGATTTCGAAGCCGTCGCGCGAGACCTGGTTCGCGCCCGCGCCGGCACGTTGATCGGCGGCGATGTGGGCCGGGCGCTGGGTGAAGGCCAGTCGGTGGAGGACGCCGCCCGGCGCGCCGCCGGAGACGCCCTGCGCAACGCCCTTGGCGGCGACCGGCCGGCTGAAGGCGAGGCTGAACAGGACGATTCACCCGCGGGCCTGCTGCGCGACCTGCTGAACCGCCGCCGCAATCCGCCGGCTGAAGAAGAGCCTGCGGAGGACGAGCCACAGGACGGCTAGGGGGTCCGGCCTCGCCGCCACCTTGATCCGTGACGCCCGGGCCTATCTACTCCCCCGGTGTTCAGCGCGCCCGCCCGAGGAGCGCGAAACGGGGAGGTTTCATGTCACCAATCGCCAAAACCCTTATCGCAGGAGTCGCCGGCCTGATGGCGTTTTCCGAGTTTGGAGCGCCCGCCGAGGCGCAAACCCGCTTGCCCGGAGACCGGGTGAGCGGAGACCATTTCGCCACCCGCTCGCCGGTGATCGCCACGGGCGGCATGGCCGCCACCGCCCATCCGCTGGCCAGCCAGGTGGCGCTCGACATTCTCAAATCCGGCGGCAATGCGGTGGACGCGGCCATCGCGGCGAATGCGGCCATCGGGCTCATGGAGCCCACCGGCAACGGCATCGGCGGCGATCTCTTCGTCATCATATGGGATCCCGAAACCAGTCAGGTCTACGGGCTGAACGCGGCCGGTCGCTCGCCGCAAAACCTGTCCTATGACCAGCTTGTGGGACTCGTGGGCGAAGACGGCTCCATCCCGCCGCTGGGCGTGCTGCCCGTCTCGGTGCCCGGCACAGTGGACGGCTGGTTTGAAATGCACGACCGGTTCGGCTCCATGGCGATGGACCAGATCCTCGCCCCGGCGATCCGCTACGCCGAGGACGGCTTTCCGGTCACCGAAACCATCGGGTATTACTGGGACCGCAACATGACGATCTTCGCCGAGCGCTTCGAGCGCGGCGGGTTTGAAGAGTTCGCCAACGCTCAGAGCACCTATCTCACCGAGGACGGCGACGCACCGCGCGAGGGCGAGATTTTCCGCAATCCCGATCTGGCCAACACGCTGCGCCAGATCGCCGATGGCGGGCGCGACGCGTTTTATGAAGGCGATATCGCGCGCACCATCGACGCCTATATGGAGCGCATCGGCGGGTATCTCTCCTATGAGGATTTCGCCAGCCACACGTCTTCGTGGGTGGAGCCGGCCAGCGTGAATTATCGCGGCTATGACGTCTGGGAGCTGCCGCCCCAGGGCCAGGGGATCGCGGCGCTGCAAATGCTGCAGATCCTGGAAGGCTTTGATCTGGCGTCCATGGGCTTCATGAGCCCCGAGACCCTTCACCTGATGATCGAGGCCAAGCGCCTTGCGTTTGAAGACCGGGCGCGCTTCTACGCCGATCCGGACTTCGCCGACATCCCGCTGGAAACGCTGCTCAGCGAGGAATACGCCGACACCCGCCGCGCCCTGATCTCCATGGATCAGGCCATGGAAAGCGTGCCGTTTGGGGATCCGGCCATCCTTGAAGACGGCGACACCACCTATCTCACCGTGGCGGACGGGAACGGGATGATGGTCAGCCTGATCCAGTCCAACTATCGCGGAATGGGTTCCGGGCTCGTGCCCGACGGTCTCGGCTTCATGCTGCAGGATCGCGGCGAGATGTTCAGCCTCGACCCGAACCATCCCAATGTCTACGCGCCCGGCAAGCGGCCCTTCCACACGATCATCCCGGCCATGGTCACCCGCGACGGCGAGGCGTTTATGAGCTTCGGCCTCATGGGCGGCGGCATGCAGCCCCAGGGCCATGTCCAGATCATCTCCAACATGATCGATTTCGGCCTCAACGTGCAGGAAGCCGGCGACGCGGCGCGCTGGCGCCATGAAGGCTCCACCGAGCCGACCGACCCTGTGACGCCGCAAGGCGGCAAAGGCGTCGTGCGGGTGGAGAGCGGCGTACCGCAAAGCGTGCGCGAGGCGCTGGAGGCGCTGGGCCATGTGGTCCAGGACGGCGATGGCGGCTTTGGCGGCTATCAGGCGATCCGCCGCGATCCGGACACCGGCGTCCTGTTCGGCGCCAGCGAAATGCGCAAGGACGGCGCGGCGCAGGGCTACTAGGCCCTCTTGCGCCGTTTGATCTCAGGCGCGCGCAGAGCTTCCTCCTTGTGGGAATGCGCTGCGTGCCGCTGGAGACATGTTTTCACCAGAGCGATGGATCCCGCCCAAGGACTGCGAAGACGCCGCGCCATGGCGCTGTGAGTCGCAGATTTTTCGTGTTTTCCTTACTTGAAAGTTGACCGTACCCGTTTGGCGAGTATGCAAAACTAGGCGTTGGGTGTAAGGGCTTTGGGATGAAACGGCTTGGACAGACACTGCCGCCGGGGCTGGTGAAGGCATCCGACGACCGGGATGCGAGGATCGAGGAACGCCTCGAAACGATCCGGGCCCTTCGGCGCGAAAGCGACGACGCGGTTCCGTTCGAGCACATCAAGATCATCATCGACGCCTGCTGGCCGATCATGTTCGACCACGGCTTCGACGCCGCCGCAAACGTCTTCCTTGATCTCACGGCGGAGTTCCCGGACTCGCTTCGTTTCGCCGGGCTTTATCACGCCCGGGAGGTGCAGTTCACTCTGGGGGAGCTGGGCGACTTCGCCCGTCGCGGCCGCAATTTGCAGCCGTTTGACGGCGCGCGCCTGTTCGACAACGGGCCGGACGCTCTGGCGATACGCCTCGCCCGCAGCTTCGGACCGCGGAAAATGGACGCCACGATCGACGATTTTTTTCTGGAGCGTGCGCTTCGAAGGCGCGGCGTATCCCTGCTGATCCTCCATGACGGGCTAGACTTGTCCTATCTTGGCGGGTTCGGAAGCTTCTACCGGCGCCTGGACGACGCGATCCACTGGCTGGAAGACATCGCGGCCGACTATGACAAGGCGTTTTATCTCGGTCAGTCGGCGACCGGCTACAGCGCGCTCTACTTTGCCGGACGCTCACGCATCAAAGCCGTCATGGGCCTGTCCGCGCCCACCCTGCACGATCCCACCGAGGCGCGCGCCGCATTCTACCGCCAGCGGGTGGCCAAGCTGGTTGGCGAGCATCGCATGGATTTGCGGCCCCTTTTTGAATCCTGGGACGGTGCGGCGCACCTCTGGTACGGCGTCGGCCGGTCCGCCGACGCGCGCTACGCACAGCATCTGGACGGTTGTCCGGGCGTGCGCCTGTTTCCGTTGGACACCACCAATCACGGACTGCTGAACCGGTGGGGCGATGAGGAGATCAACGCTGCGGTGGATATGATGCTGTCCGACATCAAACCGGGAGCACACCGTTGATGGCTGATGATTTCATGGTGCGGTCCGAGTCGATCAAAGGAGGGGCGGACGCGTCGGTGCGGATGCCGTCCGCGATTCGCGCCCGCCTGCGCCAGGAGCCCGCGCTTCGCGCCAGAGTGAACGCCACGAAGGCGTTCCGCCAGGCGGTGGAACACCCGATCAATATCGACATCACCTCCCGCTGCAATCTGAAGTGCGAAGGATGCTTTTTCTACGAGGGTGACCACTGGCTGACGGTGAAAGAGGAGACCGATGAGACCGTCTGGGCTCGCTTCTTCACCGAGCAAAAGGCCCAGGGGCGAAAGTTCGCCTTCATCCATGGCGCCGAACCAGCCCTGGTTCAGGACCGCCTGGTGATGGCGTCGCAGATGATTCCGCGCGGCTCGATCAACACCAACGGCACGATCCGCATGCGCCCCGACATCACCCTGCCGCTCCACGTGGCGGTCTGGGGCGAAAACGATTTCGAGAAAATCTTCCGTGGCGGGGCGATTTTCACAAAGGTGATGCGCAATTTTGGCGGCGACCCGCGCGCCCGCTTCCTGTTCACCGTCAACCGCTTCAATATCGACCAGATTGATGCGGTGGCGCGGGCCGTTCGCGATGAAGGCGGCAAGCTGTTCTTCAACTATTTCGCGCCGACCGAGCAATATCTGGCCAAGCTTCGCTCGCGAGCGCAGAACGACGATCAGTATTTTCGCGTCTCCACCCCGGAGCAAAACCTTGTCTGGGACGAAGCCAGCCTCGCAGCAGCGCGCGCGGCGATCGAGGACGCCATCGACGCCTACCCAGACACGGTCTGGCACTCCAAGGCCTTCAACCGGGTGATGACCCGCCCCGGCTCCTGGTTCACCCTTGATCAGACCGGGCTCGCTGCAAACTGCCTGTCGCGCAACATGGCTGAACACGCCGTATTCGCCATCGATGCCCGCCAATCAAAAGGCAAGTGCTCGACCCCGAACATCGACTGCTCCACCTGCAAGATCTATCCGAGCAGCTTGTTCTCGATCATGCGCCAGCCCGGTCATTTCCTGGCCGATAGCGCAGCGACGCTGGAAGACTGGCTCGACATCGTGCGGCACACCTCGCGATTATTCACCCTGGAAACCGACACCGCCTTCATCGACTGACGCGCTTCAGCTGCGGTTCAGGCCCGGGCGGTGTAGGCTGCAGCATCAATGTTTGTTGGATGACTCACCCCATGCGCACCGCACTCGCCCTCGCCGTCCTCGCCGCAGCCTGTTTCACCGCCACAGCCGAGGCTCAGCGCGGCGGCGGAAGCGGGGACAACCCCACGATCACCCTCTATGAGCGTCCCGGCTATGAAGGCCGGTCCGTCACGCTGGACGGCGACGCGCCGGACCTGCGCTGGGTCCAGATGAACGACATGGCCAGCTCGATCCGCTTTGACGGCGGCCAGTGGGAGGTCTGCCTGGAGCCCGATTTTGGCGGCACCTGCCAGGTGCTCTCGACCGAGCTTTCCGACATGACCCAGTGGGCGTTCAATGATCGCATCACCTCGGTGCGCGCCATCCATCGGCCCCGCCGCGACCGGCGCGAGGGCGTGACGCTGTACGCCGGTGAAGACTATACCGGCCGTTCGGTGACCATCGTGCGCGAAACCAATGATCTGCGCCGCGACGGGTTCAATGACGACGCCCGCTCGATCCGCATCCATTCAGGCAGCTGGACGCTGTGCGAGGACACCAATTTCGGCGGCCGCTGTGTGGAGCTGTCGCGCGATTCCGCTGATCTGACGCTCTACCGCATGGAGGCACGGCTCTCGTCCATGGGGCCGGACGGCGTGCCGCGAAACGACCCGGCGCCCGCCCCGAATCCGGGCTATCCCGGGAGCGGATATGACAGCGGCTATGGCTCAGGGTATGGCGCCGGCGACCGTCTCACCGGCGGTGTGCGCGGCGTCGACGCGGTGTTTTTCGCCCGCCCCGAACTGAACGGCTATCCGCTGGCCGCCTGCGCCGACCGGTTCCAGCGCCAGTGCGGCCGCGAAGCCGCCGATCTCGCCTGCCGCGCCGCGGGGCTCTCCCGCGCAGTGTGGAGCGGCGAGGCCCGCGCGCCCTATGGTCAGGCCTGGGCCATCGGCGACCGCTCGGCGGTCAACGCCCGAGCCGTGCTTGTGGATCTTGTCTGCGTGAACTGATCGGGGGCGAAGGCTGGCGCCGCCTCGCCCGAGGGGCGCGCCGTCAGCTCTCGCGCTGAAACGGGTAGAAGTCCGAGCCCAACCCCATGATCCCCGTCAGCGCGTCCAGCGCGGCGCGGCTTTCATCCACCAGCGCCGGATCTCCCAGATCCGTCGGGCCCAGCTCTTCGCGGTAGTAGGTGTTGGCCCACGCCGCGAGCGCATCGTGGAGATCAGCGTCCATCCAGACGCGCGGATTGACCGCGGCGCGCTGTGTGTCGTCGAGCACCACGCGCAGGCGCAGACAGGCCGGACCGCCGCCGTTGCGCATGGACTGGCGCACGCCGGCGAACTTCACTTCGCCGATGGGGCCGTTGCCCCGTGTCATGGCGTCGCAATAGGCGTTGGTGGAGCCGGTCTCTTCGGTTTCCTGGGGCGCCAGCAGCACCTGGCGGTCGGCGCCCGGCCAGATCAGGAGCTGGGAGTTGAAGATATAGGCCGTGATCGCGTCGCCCAGCGGCACTTCAGCCTCGGGCACCTCCACGAACACCGGCTCGAACAGGCCCTCGGCCGCCTTGCGGATGGCGCCGAGCGCGGCGTCCTTGTCCTCAAACGCGTGCTCATGGAAGAACAGGACCGGGCCAGTTCCCACGCACACCACGTCGTTGTGAAAAGCCCCCGCCTCAATGGCTGCGCGTGACTGGCGGATATGGACGGTGCGCCCCTCATCCAGCCCGTGCCGGCGCGCAATCGCCTCGCAGGCCTGCAACGTCTGGCGGGCCGGAAACTTCGCCTGCCAGGGCTCGTAGGCGTCGCGGCCATGGACGAAGATCTCCACGCCCGGCGCGCCATGCTCGGCGCACAGCCGCACATGGTTGGCCGCCCCCTCGTCAGCGAAATTCGCCTGGTGGGGCAGCTCGTCATGCACGGCGAACAGCGCATCATCGGCGAAGATGCGCTCAAGCGCGCGTTTCGTCTGGAAGCCTTCAATGGAGCGATGGAGCGCGGTGACGAGATTGGCCGGCGTGAAGTGCACGCGCCCGTCGGACGTGTCCGCGCCCGGGCTCACCGTGGCGGCGTTGGCCGCCCACATGGAGCTGGCCGACAGCATGTTCAGCGCCAGCGCGGGCTCGGCCCTGTAGGCCGCCTCCCAGATCTCGCCATCGGTGCGCCCGGTAAAGCCTAGCGCCTTCAGGCCGGGAATGAAGGGCCGCTCCTGAGGCGGCAGCAGGCCCTGAGCCAGGCCCGCATCAGCCAGGGACTTGGCCTTGTCCAACCCCTCCAGCACACCGGCGCGGGGGCTGGAGACCGAACCCTGATTACTGGCGCTGGCCAGATTGCCCGGCGCGAGACCGCCATAGTTATGGGTCGGCCCGACCAGCCCGTCGAAATTGGCTTCCACCACGCCCATCAATCGAGCCCCTTCACGGCCATGCGCTCGGCCCTGGGAGAGGCCTGCGTGGCGACCGGATAGGCGCAGTAGTCCGCCGCGTAGTAGGCGCTGGGCCGCAGATTGCCCGACTGGCCCGGACCGCCGAAGGGCATGGTGGACGCAGCCCCGGTGGTCGGCCGGTTGCGGTTCACAATGCCGGCGCGCGATCCCGCCCAGAAGGCTTTCCACAGCGCGTCGTCATCGCTGACGAGCCCGGCCGAGAGGCCGTAGGCGGTGTTGTTGGCTTCTCTAAGGGCGTCTTCGAACGTCTTCGCGCGGCGCACCTGCAGGAGCGGGCCGAAGACTTCTTCATCAGGGGCGTCCACGCCGTCCACGTCCAGAAGGCCCGGGCTGACGAACGCTTCGCCGGCCTCATGCTGCGCGGCGGCGACGATGGGCTTCGCGCCGAGCTTTAAAAGGTTTTCCTGGGCGGCCAGAACGCCGCGCGCGGCGCGTGCATTGATCAGCGGCCCCATGAACGGCTCCGGGCTTGAATCGTACTTTCCCACGGGAAGTTTCGGGATCGCCGCGGCGATCGCCGCAATCACGGCGTCGCCCGCTTCACCCGCCGGCACGATCAAACGGCGCGCGCACGAGCAGCGCTGACCGGCGGTGATATAGGCGGACAGAACCGCCACCCGCGCCGCCGCTTCAGCGTCTTCAGCGCCCCACACCACCAGCGGATTATTGCCGCCCATCTCCAGCGCCAGCTGCACCCCGGTGCGCCCGGCGAACATCTTGTGGATCATGGCGCCGGTGGTCCAGCTGCCGGTGAACAGCACCCCGTCCAGCTCGCCGTCGCTCAATGCCGCAGCTCCGGTTTCGCGCGCGCCCTGCACCAGGTTCAGCACGCCGGCGGGCAGGCCCGCCTCTTCCCACAGCTTCACCATGAGCTCGCCCACGGCCGGGGTGAGTTCAGAGGGTTTGAAGACCAGCGTATTGCCCGCCAGCAGGGCCGGAATGATGTGTCCGTTGGGCAGATGGCCGGGGAAGTTATACGGGCCGAGCACCGCCATGACGCCCAGCGGCTTGTGGTCGAGGACCTGCTCGCCGAACTCGGTCTCGGTGCGGGTGCGCCCGGTGCGATCCTCATAGGCCTTGATCGAGACGCCCGCCTTGCCGGCCATGGCGCCGGCCTCGCCCTTGGCTTCCCAGAGCGGCTTGCCGGTTTCGCGCGCGATCAGCTCGCCGATCTCGTCTGCACGGTTTTTAACAAGCTCGCCAAAGGATTCGACGACTTTCCTGCGGGTTTCAAACCCCGCCAGCGCCCAGTGCGTGAACGCGCCGCGCGCCGCCGCGAAGGCCTCGTGCACATCGCCTGCGTCGGACGCGGCGCCCTGCCAGATCGTCTCGCCGGAGGCCGGATCGGTGGAGGCGAACCTCTCTCCCGCACCGGCGCGCCAGGCGCCGGCGATAAAAGCCGAATTGGTCATGGTGTTAGTCCCTGGTCCAAATCCGGACGGTCTCACCAGACGTAACGTCGAGCGCACGCCGGGCTTCCTCATCGAGCGCGACATCGCGCTCGCCAAGGCCGATCTCGGCCTGGACGCAGCGGAAATCGGCGAGCCGGTCATTGGAGACCAGCGCGCGCACACGCTCTCCTGCGCTTTCGCCGGCGACCGTCATCAGCCGGCTGTCACGCAGGGTGGCGACCTCGTCCATCCCGCAGGAGACGAGAGGGCCGCCGTCGAATATGTCCACATAACGCTCATAGCGAAAGCCCTCGGTTTCGAGGAGCTTGAGCGCGCCCGCGCCATGGGGATGGGTCTGGCCGATCACCTCGCGCACGCCCTTGGGCAGAAGGTCGAGATAGATGAGGTGGTTGGGCATCAGATCGAGGATGAACTGATTGTCCGTCGCCGCCGACAGACGGTCGGCCTCCTCGAACGTCATCCGGAAGAACGGCCGGGTCACGTGTTCGAAGAAGATGGAATCGCCGTGCTCGTCCACCACGCCGCGAAGCTCGGACAGGATGCGCTCGCCAAAGCGAGACCGGTCCGCGCCCACCAGCATGTAGCGCGACTGCGCGGTCAGGCGCCCCGCCCCGGTGCCGCGCAACCCGTCGCGCACGAAGAGCGAGCCCACCTCGGTGGAGCCTGCAAAATCATTCACCAGCAGCATGGCGTCCATGTCGAACCGCCGGTCACCCTCTTTGGAGGACTGGGCGAAGGTGAAGATCTTGAAGTCGAAATACGGCTTCTTCACCCCAACCATGGCTTTCACCGCACCGGTGCCGAGCACCTGGCCGGATTCTGAATCCTCCAGCATGAGCTGGTAGGCGCAGTCGCACGGATCTGGAAGCTTGCCCTCGAAGGCTTTCTCCGAGTTGAGAAGCTTCTCGTTCAGCGCCTCGTCCTCAAGCGCGAGCGAGGTGAAGCCGGGCCCCGCCGCGCCGGCGAGTTCCACAAAAGCGTCATGGTCGGCCGAACGGGCCGCTCGTACCACCAGCATGCTCTACTCCTCAGGACCGGGCGAGAGCGCGGGCTTCTCCGGCGTCGAAGCGTCCACGAGCGAACGCCATCAACATCACCGCGGAAAGCCGGGCGCGCTCTGCGAAGCTGGACAACTTCGCGATCTCGCGGTCGGAATGAATATCGGCGCCACACACGCCCAACGTATCCACGTTGGGACAGCCCGACGCCCACAGATTATTACCTTCGCACACTCCGCCGGTGTCGTTCCAGCTAATGTCCAGACCGATCGCCGAACCGGCGGTGCGCGTCCATTCGAACATGCGCTGATTGGCAGGGCTCATGGGCTTGGGCGGACGGGTGAACCCGCCATGGAGGTCGGCGGTGATCCCGTCACGGGTATTGGCCGCCTGCACCAGCGCGGCGATCTCGGCCTTGGCCCACGCCGCATCTTCCTCGGTCTTCACCCGCACATTGAAGCGGCAGATGCCAAGATCCGGCACCACGTTGGGCGCGCCGCCGCCGTCAATGCGCGAGACGTTGAAGGTGACCTGCTCGCGCTGCGCATTGAGCGCGTCCAGCCGGTTGGCGAATTCCGCAGCCGCGACAATGGCGTTACGGCCCAGATGGTGTTCGCGTCCGGCATGGGCGGCCTTGCCCAGGCAGCGCAGCGAGAAATTGCCCGAACCCTTGCGCGCCCCGGCCAGCGAGCCGTCGGCGAGCGCCGGCTCATAGGTCATCCCCACATGGGCTTTCGCGCCAAGCCCGGCCAGCACCGGGCCGGAGCCCAGCGAGCCGATCTCTTCATCGGGACTGACCAGCACGTCATAGCCGATCTGATCGCGCCACGGGCTGCGCTCCAGCGCCAGAAGCGCATGGAGCATGACCAGAAGCCCGCCTTTCATGTCGGCGACGCCAGGCCCGTTGATCGTGTCTTCGTCGGTGAGGCGCCAGTCTTCAAAGCCGCACCCTTTGGGAAACACCGTGTCGTGATGGCCTGTGAGCACGATGCGCACCGGCGCATCGGGGCGCTTGGAGACCTTCATGGACGGCGTGTAGGGCACGTCGCGCACTTCACCGTCGAGTTCGACCGTGGTGGAAGGTTCAAGCTCCACCGCGCTCACCTCGCCTTCAAGCTCGGCGAAGGCTTCGGACAGAACCTTGCGCATCGATTCCAGCCCGTCCGCATTGCGGCTGCCGGAATTTATGCGCGACCAGTCTTTCACCGTGGCGATCATGTGATCGGCGCGCGAATCCACAAAGTCGAGGATTTTGCGCTCCTCGGTGTCGAGGCTCAGCTCGCTCATGAAGTCTCCTGCCTTGAGGCGGTCTATGCGTAGCTCAGCGCCTGATCGAGATCGGCGATCAGGTCTTCAGGGTTTTCAATCCCCACCGAGATCCGCACCAGGCCGGGCTGGAAGCCGCAGCGCTCCTGCAGCTCCGGCGACACCGCGGCGTGGGTGGTGGAGCCGGGATGGCAGATCAACGTCTCGGTGCCGCCCAGGCTCACCGCCAGTTTCAGCACTTTGAGCTCGTTGAGCATGCGGAAGGCGGCGTCGCGGCCGCCGGCAACGTCAAAAGCGAAGGTGGAGCCGTATGCATCCTTGCCGGCCTGGCGATGGTGAACTTCGTAGTCGCGGCTGCCCTCTTCCAGGAAGCCGAGATAGCGCACCTTCTCCACTTTGGGGTGGCCCCTGAGGAATTCCGCGACCTTGCGGGCGCCGGCGAACGCCGCCTCCATGCGCAGCTTCACGGTCTCCAGCGAGCGCGCCAGCATCCAGCACGTATTCGGGTCCAGATTGGTCCCCATGCCCGAGCGCAGCTTGCGCACCGGCGCCATCATGGCCTGCGAGCCCATGGCCGCGCCGCCGATGAGATCGGAGTGGCCGCCGATATATTTCGTCAGTGAATAAACCGAGATGTCGGCGCCGTGGGCCAGCGGAGTCTGACCGATCGGGCCGAGAATCGTATTGTCCACCACCACGACGGGGCGGCGCCCCTGCTCCTGCTCAAGCTCGTCGGCGAGCTTTTTCATGAGCTGAAGATCGACCACCTCATTGGTCGGGTTGGTGGGCGTCTCGGTGTAGATCATCGCGATCGGGCCCTTCTTGCGGGCCTCGGCGATGGCGTCGCGAATCTCGTCCTCGCGGGCGCCGGCGAAGAAGTCGGCGCTGGCGATGCCGTATTGCGGCAGGATCGACCGGATCAGAGTCTCGGTGCCGCCATAGAGCGGGGTGGACTGCAGCACCACGTCGCCGGAATGGCAGTGGCCCATGATCACGGTGGAGATCGCGCCCATGCCCGAGGAGAAGACCAGCGCGTCTTCGGCGCCGTCAAACAGGGTGAGGCGGTCTTCGAGCACTTCCATGTTCGGGTTGTTGAAGCGCGAATACAAAAGTCCGGCCTGGGCGGGGTCGCCGGCCTGGGCGCGTCCGCCCATCACGCGGAAAAAGGCGGCGCCTTCTTCGGCGGTGGCGAAAGCGAAGGTCGAGGTCTGGAAGATCGGCGGCTTGATCGACCCTTCAGACAGCTTGGCGTCAAAGCCATAGCTCATCATCAGGGTTTCCGGGCTCAGGGCCCGCTCGCCGAGGGCGCGCTTGCGATAGGGCGTGTCCGGCTTGCTCATGGCGCGATCCTTACATGGGATGAGTGCGGGCGCGCATCGCGCGAACATCCGCACCGGGAGAACGGGAATAGGCGCTTCTTGCGACGCCGGGCGATCCGGGTCAACCCGGCGGGCCGAAGCGCGGGCGCCGCGGGCCAAGTCTGGACAAAGCTTTCAAGTCGCCCGGCGATCGTAGCGATTGTCGCAAGACGGATAAAAGGAAACGGCCCGGCGTGTCTCCACGCCGGGCCGTCCCTTTTCGTCCGACTGCTCAGATCAGAAAGACCTAGTTGAGGTCGATCATCACTTCCGAACGGCGGTTCAGCGGCTCGCGCACACCGTCCGGCGTTTCAACGGCGGTCTGGCGTTCGCCAAAGCCTTCCGTCGAGATCGCCGTGCCGGGAACGCCCAGGCGGACCATCTCGTCGCGGACCGCACGAGCGCGGCGCTGGGAGAGACCCACGTTGTAAGCGGCCGAACCGGAGCGGTCCGTGTGGCCTTCGATTTCCACCGAAGCCACGCCGCAGTTACGCGCCTGGTTCACGGCCGCGTTAACCGCGGTCTGAGCCTGGTCGGTAAGGTTCGAGCGATCCCACTCGAAGTACACCACGAAGCCGATGTCCTCGCAGGCCGGCGCCGGAGGCGGCGGCGGAGGCGGAGGCGGCGGCGGGGGCGGAGGCGGCGGGGGCGGCGGGGGCGGCGGCGGGGGCGGAGGCGCGGCGAACAAATACCGCAGACCGACCCAGGCCTCGTGACCACCAACGCGATCGACCTGGAGACCCGGAGTGTAGTCGGTCTCGCCGAAGCCGAAGTAACGATACTCGGTGTCCAGCGTCAGATTGCTGGTCAGCCCCCAGCCGATACCGGCGATGAGCTGATAGGCGAGTGCGACGTCGCTGTCCTGAACGGTGATGAACCGCGGATCAGCCGCACCGGTGTTCGGCGACGGGCGGGTGCCGCTCGTCCAGCCAAAGGCCGAGACGTCCGACTGAACCCAGCCGATGCCGGCGCCGACATAGGGCTCGAACCAGGATCCACGATCAAAATCGTAGATCAGGTTCAGCATGCCGGACCACATCTGGAAGTCCGAGGCGCTATCCTCGAAATTGCCGACGGCGCCGGTATCGTTGAAGCGGTGAGCGAGTTCGCCCTCCATGCGCCAGTTGCTGGGCCACTCGTAACCGAGAGCCAGCTTTTCGCGCAGATCGCTTTCACCTTGAACTTCGCCGTTAAGGCTGCCGGAGAACTCCGTGTCGCCGGGTGCGCCGTAGCCGAGCGCGCCGCTGAGGTACCAGCCCTCATCCGCTACCGCCATGGACGGTGCGGCGAGAACGGTGCCAACGGCCGCGGCCGTGAGAAGCCGTTTCTTCATTCCTAATCCCCCTCCGGGCGTACGCCCTTCGTGTGAGCTTTAATGGACGCCTTGTTTAAGGCAGTGTCTTCGCCAGACACGACGTTCCAAACGCTTCAATATCCGATTTGATCCATCGGCGCCACAGCAAGCGAAGCGGCGCCTTGGCTCAAGCGGTTAAAATACCCCGTTTAACTAGGGTTTCGATTTGGTTTTCACTCAAACCGAGGCGTTCCTGCAACACTTGTGAGGTGTGCTCGGCGAAGCGCGGCGGTGCGCTCACATAACGCGGCGGCGTGGCGGACAGGCGCATTGGATTGGCCACCATGGCCGCCGGACCGGCGCCGGTCATCGGCAAGCTGAACGAAAGCTCGCGCGCCTGCGACTGGGGATCGGCGAAAACTTCGTCCACAGAGCGAATCGGACCGTTGGGAATCCCGGCCTGATCGAGCACACGGATCCAGTGAGCGCTCGGCTCGCGAGACATCTCCAGGATGATCTCGGCCACCAGCACCTCGCGATTGGCCACGCGGGCGGCGTTCCTGGTGAAGCGCGGATCGGCCGCCCAGTCCGGCCGGCCCAGCGCGCTGACGAAGCTGGCGAACTGGCGGTCATTGCCCACCGCCACCGCGATGCGCCCGTCAGAGGTGGGAAAGTCCTGATACGGCACGATGTTGGGGTGGGCGTTGCCGCCGCGTCCAGGGGTCTTGCCGGAGACGAAGTAATTCGCCGCCTGATTGGCCAGCATCGCCGCCTGCACGTCGAACAGCGCCATGTCGATGTGCTGGCCGCCAAGGCCCTTGTCGCGCGCGATGAGCGCCGCCATCACCGCCCCGGCCGCATAGACGCCGGTGAACAGATCCACCGCCGGAACGCCCACCTTCATGGGCTTGTCCTCGCCGGTGACGCTCATGAGCCCGCCCATGGCCTGGATGAGGAAATCATAGCCCGGCTGCGCGCTTAAGGGTCCGGTCTGGCCAAATCCCGTGATCGAACAATAGATGATGTCCTCGCGCACGGCCTTGAGGCTTTCATAGTCCAGCCCGTATTTTTTCAGCCCGCCGGTTTTGTAGTTTTCGATCACGACATCGCTCTGGGCGGCCAGGTCGCGCACGATGGTCCGGCCCTCCTCACTTCGCAGATTCACCGCGATGGAGCGCTTGTTGCGGTTGGCGCACGTATAGTACGCCGCGTCGGCGTCGCTGCCGTCCTCGTTCTTGAGAAACGGAGGGCCCCAGCCGCGCGTATCGTCGCCGCCGTCGGGATTCTCCACCTTGATCACGTCCGCGCCGAGATCGGCCAGGATCTGAGTGCACCAGGGTCCAGCGAGGACGCGGGACAGATCGAGCACCTTGATATGCGACAGGGCGGCGGGCGTATCGGTCATGACGGCGGCCGGTTTCCTTTTGAACGGACAAATCGAGGCTTTGGCTACATCCAAGCCGGGCTCGCGGCAAGCGAGAGCACACGGCGCGAATCTTTCACCTGCGAACGAATCGGACTACAATATTCGAATGGCACGCGTTCGCGCCGTCGACCGGCGGCTTTATCTTCTCGTCGAAATCGCCTCCCGGCGTCTTCACCGGGAGGCGGACGCGCGTCTGGCCGCAGAGGCTGGCGTGAGCGCCAGCCAGGCCGCCGTCCTGTTTCTGCTGCTGCGCCGCGGCGAGCGCCGCATGGGCGCCATCGGCGAGACCCTGGCGCTGGGGGCGCCGGCGGTCACCGGACTGGTGGGCCGTATGGAGAAGGCCGGACTAGTGACCAAGCGCATTGATTCCGGTGACAGGCGCGGGGCGCTTGTGGATCTCACCGAAGCGGGACGCCAGTCGGCCGAGCGCGCCGATCAGGTGCTGCGCGCCCTCAACGCCGACCTCGCCGCGCGCCTGGGCGAGGACGACGCGAACATCGTCTACGACGCGTTGACCCGCCTGGCCGCAGAGGCCGACCGAAGTGCGGCGCAGAAAGCTTAAGCCTTCCTTCACCTTGGTTATCAAATCGGCGTGCAATCGGCGCGGGGCGTGCGCATGATCATCGGCATGAACGCGGTCAACACATCCGGGCTCCAGGCATTCCAGACCGCTGCGGCGCGTCTTGAAAACGCCGCGGACCAGATCGCCCGCGCTCGCCCATCGACCATCCCTGCAGCGTCCCCCCCAGACGCTACATTCCCTCGCGCGGCCGCCGGACAATCCGTCGCCCCCTCACCACCCGCCGGACCCGGCGGCCGCGCGGCCTCTTTCGATGGGTCGATCATCTCAGCCAGTATCGACATGATCCGCGCCAATCACGAGGCGGCTCTGGCGGCGACCGTGATCCGCACCGCCGATGAGATGATCGGTGAATTTCTCGACGTGAGCGCCTAGGTCGAGGTTCAATCCGCCACCGCCCTGCGCTATCATCACTCATGGCTCATCGAGCGCCGCAACGCATCCATTACCGCGAACTGGCCACCCGGGCGGACGCCTGGATGCGGTCGCGCCTATGGGCTCAGGTGCTCGCAGGCCTCCTGGCCGGCGTGGCCGCAGGTCTGGCGCTGAGCCCGGACGCCGGCCTGGTGGAGCCCGCGGTCTCGGATCCCCTGGGCGAATGGCTGGCCCTGCCCGGCCATATCTTTCTCTCGCTCATCAAGATGGTGCTGATGCCGCTGGTGGCCTGCTCGATCATTCTCGGGCTGGCGGCCGGCGCGTCCGATCCGGTGAAGCTGCGCCGCGTCGGCGGCCGTCTCGCCGGCTTTGTCGCGCTGACCACCACGGCGGCCGCCGCCATCGGCGCCGGCCTCGCGCTGTGGCTCAAGCCCGGCGATCTTGTGGCCGCGCCGCCGGCCACCGGCGCCGCAGCGATTCCACCTGACCAGGCCGGGCAGGCCGCAGAGGCGCCTACCGCGCCATTCGCCGACATGGCCGCCGACGCGCCGCGTCTCATCGCCGAGCTTGTGCCGGAAAACCCGCTGGCGAGCGCGGTGCAAAACGAAATGCTCGCCATCGTCATCTTCGCGATCTTTCTGGGCGTCGCCTATGTCGCCTCGCCCAACAAAGCGCGCCTCGATCCGTTGATCCGGGTGCTGGAAGCGATGCTGGAAGTCTCCATGACGGTGGTCAAATGGGCGATGTATCTCACCCCCTACGCGGTGTTCGGCCTGACCGCCCAGCTTCTGGCCCGCCTGGGCGCGCAGTCGCTGGTGGCGCTGGGCGCCTATGTGGGCGTCGTGCTGCTGGGCCTCGCCGGCTTGCTGGCGCTGTACTTCGCACTGGTGGCCGGCCTTGGCCGCATGTCTCCACTGCGCTTCCAGAAGGCGGTCGGCGAGGCGCAATTGCTGGCCTTCTCGACCTCCTCGTCGGCGGCGGTGATCCCGCTGTCCATCGAAACCGCGGTGGAGAAGCTGCGCGCGCCCTCGTCCACGGCGAGTTTCGTCATCCCGCTGGCCGCCACGGTGAATATGGCCGGCACCGCGTTGTATCAGGGCGCCGCCGTGGTGTTCGTCGCCCAAATCGCGGACATCACGCTGGGCCCGTCCGAGACCGCCTTCATGGTCCTCACCCTGGTGGCCGCCTCCATCGGCGCGCCGGGCGCGCCGGGGGTCTCCATCGCCATCCTGTCGGGCCTCATCGCCACGTTCGGCATACCGCCCCAGGGCCTGGTCTTCGTGCTCGGCGTGGACCGGTTTCTTGACATGGCGCGCACCAGCGTGAACGTCACCGGTGATCTCGCCGCCACGCGGATCCTGACCCGCGAGCACGGGCCGGAACTGAGCGCCGAAGAGGCGCGCCACACCTGACCCCCCTTTCTCCGACTCGACTCGCGGGCTAGCTTTTGCGCCATGAGCGTTGTTTCCGTTGATTTCGTCACCGATCCCGTCTGCCCGTGGTGCTGGCTGGGCCTGCGTTACTGGACGCAGGCGCGCGCCCTTGCGCCGAAAATCGAGGTCGAAACGGTCCTTCGGCCCTTCCAGCTGGACGCCGCCGTGCCGAAAGCGGGCGTGGCGTATTCCGACTACATGAAACAGAAATTCGGCGGCGGGCCGAGCGACCGGTTCAAGGCCATGCGCGCCCATCTGGAGGCCGCCGGCCCGGACGCCGGCATCGTCTTCAATTTTGATGAAATCCCCATGCGGCCCAACACGCTGGACGCCCACCGCCTGGTGCGCTGGGCCCAGGGTCAGGACCTGGGCGAGCCGGTCCTGGACGCGGTCCACAAGGCGTTCTTTGAAGAACGCCGCGATATCGGCGATTCCAAGGTGCTCACCGACATCGCGGTCGCCAACGGCATGGAGGAAGAGATCGTCGCCGACCTCCTGGCCAGCGACAAGGACGCTGGCGCGATCCTCACCGAAGAGCGCTTCTATCGCTCCCTCGGCGTGCAGGGCGTGCCCTGTTTCATCTTCAACGGCCGATTCGCGGTGTCCGGGGCGGAAGCCCCGTCCGTGCTCGCCGACGCGATAAAACAGGCGGCGAGCCTGCCGCCAACCGAGGACCGGTAAGGGTCTTCAAGGAGAGTGTCCTGATGAACGATTTCGCATCGCCCGATATCGCCGCAGCCGGTCTGTACATCGGCATCAATCTGCTGCTCCTGCTTCTGGTCGGGTTCAATGTCAGCCTCCAGAGACGCGCCGCAAAGACCAGTCTGGGCGAAGGCGAAGGCAAGCTGCAGCAGGCCTGCCGCGCGTTCGGCAACTCGGCCGAATGGCTGCCCGGCGCGTTACTGGGCCTTACGGTCGCCGCCCATCTGGGCGCGCCGGCGCTGGCGATCCACGTGCTGGGCGTAATGCTGACGCTGGGCCGGGTCCTGCTGGTTTTCGGATTGCTCAGCAGTTCCGGTCCGAGCTTTGGACGCATCTCGGGCATGATCCTGACCTATCTTGTCTATCTGAGCCTGGGCTTTGGGCTCATCGCCCACGCGGTGATCTGACCGGCGCACCGCGATGGCACGATCAGCAGGGATTGCCCGACCGGCGGGCGAGGCATTAAGAGCGAAGATATGACAAACACCTCCCCCGCCTCCACCGCCGCTCCGGCCCTCGGCGCGCCCGACACCGGCGCCTTGCTTGATCTCGCCCGCACGCTCATGGAGCGCGCGCGAAAGGCCGGCGCCGATCAGTGCGAAGCCGCCATCAGCGAAAGCCGCTCGGTGGAGGCCGGCGTCCGCGAAGGCGCGCTGGAGACCGTTGAGCGGTCTGAAACCCGTGATGCGGGCCTGCGCGTCATCATCGGCAAGCGCCAGGCCGGCGTCGCCTTCTCCGATCTGTCCGAGGCCGGTCAGGCCATGGCGGTGGAGCGCGCGATCGCCATGGCCAAAGCCGCTCCTGAAGATCCCTATTGCGGCCTTGTTGATCGCGGGCGGCTAGCCAGGACCTTGCCTGACATCGCGCTTTATGAGGCTTCCACCATCGGCGAGGCGGAGCTGGAAGCGTCTGCGCTCGCCCTTGAAGAAGCCGCGCGGAACGTGCCCGGCGTTCACACCACCATTTCGGCCGGGGCCAGCATCGGGGCGGGCGGATCAGCCTTTGTGACCTCCCACGGCTTCGAGCGCGCCCGGCGCGGATCGCGCTGCGGGCTCGGCGTCGCCGCGATCGCCAAGAATGGCGACGGCATGGAGCGCGACTACGATTCCCACTCCGCGCGCCGGCTGTCCACGCTGAAGACGGCGCTGGAGCTCGGAACGAGCGCCGGCGAGCGCGCTGTGGCGCGCCTGGGCGGCGAGAAGCTCAGCTCGGGCAAGATGGCCGTCGTGTTCGACAAGCGCGTGTCCACCACCTTCATCTCCTCGCTGCTGGGTGCGATTTCGGGGCCCGCCATCGCGCGCGGCACCAGCTTCCTGCGCGAGGATCTGGGCAAGAAGATATTCGCCGACGGGATCGACATCATCGAGGACCCGCTGCGCGACTGGAGCTTCGGCGCAAGGGCCGCCGACGGGGAAGGCGTGGCGTCCAGGCCCCGCGCCCTGATTGAAGACGGTGTGCTGACCACCTTCCTGATGAACGCCGCCAGCGCACGCCAGCTGAACATGGAGCTGACCGGCCACGCCGCGCGCCGCCTTGGCGGCCCGCCGGGCGTGTCGGCCGCCAACGTCCACCTGCAGCCGGGCGAGGCGAGCCATGAGGATTTGCTGGCCCAGGCCGGCGAGGGTCTGCTGGTCACCGAGATGTTCGGCCCCAGCCTGAACGCCAACACCGGCGACTGGTCGGTGGGCGTGGCCGGCTTCAAGATCACCGGCGGAAAGCGTGCCGGACCGGTTAGCGAAGTCACCGTGGCGGGCAATCTCAAGGAGATGTTCGCCCGGATGATCCCCGGCTCCGACCTGGAATTCGAGCACGCGGTCAACGCGCCGAGCGTCCTGGTGGAAGGGCTCTCGGTTGGCGGACGATAGGGCCGATCGGGATCTGATCGCAGCGGCCGCGCGAGACGCCGGCAAGCTCGCCCTCGCCTTCCGGGCGCGCGGGCTGAAAAGCTGGGAGAAATCCAAGGGCGATCCCGTAAGCGAGGCCGATCTGGCCGCCGACACCCTGCTGCAGGAGCGCCTGAAGCCGGCGCGGCGCGATTATGGCTGGCTGTCCGAGGAGACCGCCGACGACCGCTCGCGGCTGACGGCCCGGCGCAGCTTCGTGGTGGATCCCATCGACGGCACGCGCGCCTTTTTGAAGAACCGCCCCGAATTCGTCGTCTCCATCGCCGTGATCGAGGACGGCGTCCCTGTGGCCGCAGCGCTCTATGACCCCTCCACCGAGCGGCTGTGGGACGCGGCGCGCGGCCTGGGCGCGCGCATGAACGGGCTGACCATCTCGATTTCCCACCAGCCTGAGATCAAGGGCGCGCGCCTGCTGGGCGATCCGGGCCGGCTCACCGATCTCAGGGCGCTGGGCGCAAAAGCTGAAACCGTGAACTCGGCGGCCCTCCGTCTGGCGCTGTGCGCCCAAGGGGTCCATGACGCGGTGGTGGCGGTGCGCGGCAAATGGGACTGGGATCTCGCCGCCGGCGCCCTCATCATCACCGAGGCCGGCGGCAAGATCACCGACCGGTCGGGCGCGCCTTTGCGCTTCAACGCCGATCCGCCGCGCCAGCCGGCGCCTCTGGCGGCTGGTCCGGCGCTGCACGCCTTGCTAATAGAGCGCCTCAACAATGGAGAGGACACATGAGCGACGAACGCCAGCTCCTGCACATCGTCATCGGCGGTGAACTCAAAGACGTCGGACCGAAGTCCATCGAATTCAAAGATCTTGCGAACGTCGAGTTCGTGGGCGCCTATCCCGACTACCAGTCGGCCAAACTGGCCTGGCGCTCGGCGGCGCAACAGAGCGTGGACAATGCGCACATGCGGTTTTTCATCATCCACGCCCACAAGCTGCTGGACCCCTCGAGCGGCGAGCCGCAGGGCTGACCCTTTGAGCGAAACCGCCCAGTCCGGGCCGGCCCCTGCCGAGACGCCCGCCAGCCCCCCGCCCGAAACGCCGGAACAGCCCGGTCGGGCGAAATCGCGCGCCCTGGCGAAACGGCTTTGGAAGGGCTGGCTGGCCAGCCGGCCCGGCCTGATCGGCTGGGCGCTTTTGCTGTCGGCCATCACCGCCGGAGCCGCCTCCGGCTACGGTCTTGTGATCCAGCGCGCCTCCCAGCTTCTGGAAAACCGCGACCCGTCTGTGCTCTGGCTGGCGCCGGCGATGATCCTGGCCATCGTGCTGACGCGCGCGGTGAGCCTGTATTTCCAGACACTGGCCACCAATCGGCTGGCCCTTTCGGTGATGCGCGATCTTCAGAGCGCCATGTTCGACCGGCTGATCACGGCTGATTTCGCCCGCCTGTCGCGCGAACCTGTGGGCTCGGTCATTTCGCGCTTCACCAATGACATCACCATGCTGCGCGAAGGCCTCATCCGCGCGGCCAACACGCTCATGCGCGACACCCTCACCGTCATCGCCTGCCTCGGGGCGCTACTATATCTGGACTGGGCGCTGACGCTGGTGGTGCTCATCGTGCTGCCGCTGGCCGGCCAGCCGGTGCTCAGGATCGGCAAGGCGGTGCGAAAGCGCGCCGACACGGTTCAGACCCAGATGGGCGACGTCTCAAGCTTTCTCGAGGAGAGCTTTTCCGGCGCGCGCATGGTGAAGACCTTCTCGCTGGAGCCCTGGGCCAGCAAGCGCGCGAAGATCCGCTTCATGGAGCGCTACCGGCTCGTTCTCTCCATGGTGGCCGAACGCGCCAAGATCGAGCCGGTGATGGAGATCGCCGGCGGGCTCGCCCTGGCGGTCGTGTTCGGCTTCGCCGGCTGGCGCGCGGTGCAGGGCGTCACCGATCTGTCCGATTTTCTGGGCTTCATCTTCACCCTCCTGGTCCTCAGCCCCGCGGCGCGCTCGCTCGGCTCGCTGTCCGGCGTGCTGCAGGAAGGCTTCGCGGTGCTCGACCGGGTTTTCAACCTGCTCGACGAACAGCCCGGCCTCACCGAAGTGGAAAACGCCAAGCCCCTGAAGCTGAAGAAAGGCGCGATCACCGCCGAGGCCGTCACCTTTGGGTATTCGGCCGAGCAAAGCGCCCTTGAAGGCGTCACGATCGAGGCCGCACCCGGCGAGACCGTCGCCCTGGTCGGCCCATCCGGCTCTGGCAAGTCGACGCTGCTGAATCTCTTCGCCCGGCTCTACGATCCCAGATCGGGCCGTGTCACCATTGACGGCCAGGATATCGCACACGCCACTCTGGCCTCGGTGCGTGGCTCCATGGCGCTGGTGAGCCAGGACGTCACCCTGTTTGACGACACGATCGCGGGCAATATCGCCCTGGGCCGACTGGACGCGTCACGGGGCGAGATCGAAGCCGCCGCGAAGGCCGCCGACGCCCACGAGTTCATCATGGCGCTGGCCGACGGCTATGACGCCCCGGCGGGGCCGAAAGGCTCCAACCTCTCCGGCGGACAGCGCCAGCGCATCGCCATTGCTCGCGCAATTCTCAAAGACGCGCCGATCCTGCTGCTCGACGAGGCCACCAGCGCGCTGGACGCAGCCTCGGAGGCGCGCGTGCAGATCGCGCTTGAGCGGCTCAGCGAAGGCCGCACCACGATGGTGATCGCCCATCGCCTGTCCACCGTGCGCAAGGCCGACCGGATCTATGTGATGAAAGACGGCCGCGTTGTTGAAGCGGGAACCCACGACGCGCTGATGGCGCAAGGCGGGCTCTATGCCGAACTGAGCAAGCTGCAGCTGCGCTAGGCCCACAACCCCTGGTCACGAAGCGAGGCTTCGCGCGAGCGCGCGATGTAGAACGTGTTCAGCTCGCCCCAGGTGTTGGCGCGCAAGCCCCGCCCGTTGAACGCCGCGCGCATCCAGCCCAGCTCGCCGGTGAGGTAGGCGTCGGCCGGCTCGTTATTCTCCATCATGACGATGGGGGCGGAAGCCTTGAGGGTCTGCTCGCCGCCCTTGAGCACGGAGGCTTCAAAACCCTGAACATCAAGCTTGAGAAAGCCCACCGGCAGAGCCAGCTGATCCAACGGAAAGGCCTTGGCTTCAAACGCCATCACTTCAAGGTGGGACGGATCGAAGCCGGCGATGGTCTCTTCATTGAGCCAGTCACGGCACTCCGCCTCGTCAAAGCTGGCCAGGCCGTCATACACGAAGCCGCGATAGACCGGCACGAACAGGCGGCGCGTTTCCTCGCGCTCGGCAAGCCCGCAGCGATAAACCGCCAGCGCCGGATCCTCCTCGAACAGGCGGGCGAGCTGAACCGCGAGATTGGGGTTCGGCTCGAAGGCGTGAATGAGTGCGTCAGGATGATACAGCCGGATCGCGTCAATGCTCTGGCCCCGGTTGGCGCCCACGTCCAGGAAAACTTCGCCGGGCTCCGGCGTCCAGCGCGCGAGAAAGCGGAAATCAGCCTCGAACGGCGTGCGAAGCGTGCGCCTGACAAACCGCTGCGCGCCCGCCTTGGCGTCCACAAGGGCGGGAAACCGGCTTTGCAGGGCGCGGATATGAGCGGAAACGTGCATGGCGGTCCTCCTCCTGGAAGACACCGCTCTGCAAGCCGCATTCCAGTCAGGCGAGGTACAGCCGGTCAGCCTCGGATTCATTGGAGAGCCAGGCTTCAGCCTCCGCAACGCTGGTGAAGACCTGGGCGTCATGGCCGGTGCCGACCAGGGCGCGCCGATAGACCCGGGCGAACTCGCCGTCCAGGGCGCGCGCCAGGATAGCCACCCGGCAGGGCGGCGTCGCCGCGCCGTACTCGCGCGCGCGGTCCATGAGCCATTCAGGCTCGCCGGTGTGGCTGGCTAGCCGGGTGTCCATCAGAACGCGTCGCGTTCCGGCCCTGTCCAAGTGCGCCTTGAAAGCTTCATACCCGCATCGGCCGGCCTGCTGATCGCGGGCGCCGCCGACCACCATGATCAGAACGCCGCCAGTGATGCTGAATGCTTCTGTCGCGCTCATCGCTCGCGCTCCTTGAACCCGGGTAAAGGCCTAGCTGTACGAGTTTACCAGAACCTTTACACGCGATCAGCGAATGCAGTCATTCGCGTTTAAGGAGACCCTCAGTCAGCGCCGAGCCCCACCAGCTGGCCATGAATCCGTCATGGCAGGCCTGGCGGTCATATTCGGTGCGCACCCAGTCGAGAAAGTCGATGGTGCTCCGAGCGTTGCGCGTGCGGTAAAGCTCGAAGAAATGATCGAGCATGCCGGTCTTGCCGTGCTTGATATGGCCATACTTCAAGGAGAGCTGCTGGACGGCCTCCTCGAACGGCGCCTTTTCGTGCAGCAGCTTGTACATCACCGCAACAATGCCGGCCCGGTCCGCGCCGGACTTGCAGTGCATGAAGGCGGGATATTCGATAGTGTCGAAAACCTCGATCAGATGCTCGATCCGCTCCACGAAGGGCGCCTCGCGAGACCCCCAGGGCAGATCGACGATTTCAAGCCCCAGCGCTTTGCAGGCATGGTGCTCCAGATCGTAATAATGCCGGCCCGGCTGGGTTCCGCGTAGATTGAGGACGGTCTTGAACCCCATGTCGCGCAGCTGTTTCAGCCGCGCCGGGCTGGGCTGGTTGCCGCGCCACATCTCGCCGCCCACGCGGTGCATGTTGGAGAAGCGCAGGCGCAGCACGCCGTGGTCGCTCCACATCAGTCCGCGCATGGCCCGCTTGTATTCGGCCGGATCGTTCAGATCGATACTCATGGGCCGCTGAAGTAAGGCGCTGCGCGCGAACGCGCAATGCATCACCCTGCGCCTCGTCCGGCTCAGGCGCTTGACGAACCGGCCTGCGGCGGCGAAGCACAGAACCGACAATGGTGAAACACATCCTCCAATCCGCCCCGGTTCAGACCGTGATCGCAGCGATCCTCGCGGGCTATGTCGCGTTCTGCCGCGCGACCACGCGCTGGTCGCGCGTCGGGCTGGAGCATGTAGAGCCGGTCTGGGCGTCTAGGTCGGGTGTGGTGGGCTGCATCTGGCACGGGCGCCTCACCATGTCGGTGGCGCTTTGGCCGAAGTCGGCCCAGGCGCCCACCGTGCTCATCTCCCGATCGCGCGAGGGCGACCTGATCGCGCGCTTCGCCGCCTGGTTCGGCGTGGCCGCCGTGCGCGGTTCATCGCGCAATGAGAAGAAGGCCAAGCAGAAGGGCGGCGTCTCTGCGTTCCGCGAAATGCTGCGCCATGTGCAGAACGGCCGGTTGATGTGCATCACGCCCGATGGCCCGCGCGGGCCGTGCATGCGCGCCGGATCCGGCGCGATCAAGCTCGCCCGGGCCACGCGCGCGCCCTGCCTGCCGGTGGCCTGGTCCATGTCCAACGCCGCGGTGATGACCTCCTGGGACAAGGCCATGATCCCCTTGCCGTTTGGAGAAGGCGCCATCGTCTATGGCGAGCCGATCCATGTCCCGGACGACGCCGACGCCGACACCATCACCGCTTTGACCGTCGAGCTTGAGCGCCGCCTGATCGCGGTGACCGAGCAGGCCGACCGGATGTGCCGGCCTGAGCCGATCCGGCCGGCTGCGGCGAAGGAGCCGAGGTGAGCGCCCCCGGCCTTACGCTTTACCGCGTGCTGACCCGTCTGGCCGGGCCGCTGGCCGGACCGCTTCTGGCGCGCCGCGCCCGCGCCGGCAAGGAAGACGCAAGCCGGCTTGGCGAGCGCCGCGGCGTCGCGAGCGCCTCGCGGCCCGAGGGCGAGCTGATCTGGCTGCACGCGGCCAGCGTTGGGGAAAGCATGATCGCGCTCTCCCTGGCCGAGGCGCTATGCGAGAGCCGGCCGCGCGCCCATTGCCTGATCACCTCGGGAACGCTCACCTCCGCCTCTCTGGTGGCCCGGCGCGCCGCGCCAAGGGTGATCCATCAATTTTCCCCCGTGGACCGGCCTGACTGGGCCCAGCGCTTCATCGCGCACTGGCGGCCCGATCTCGCTGTCTTCACCGAAAGCGAGCTATGGCCCAACCTGATCGAGGCCGCGCACGAATCCGGCGCCAAGCTGGCCCTGGTCAATGCGCGGCTGAATGAAAAATCGCTCAGCAGCTGGCGGCGCTGGCCGGGCGCCGCGCGGACGCTGCTGTCGCGCTTTGACTGGATCGGCGCCTCGGACCTGCGCACCGCTGAAGGCCTCTCGGACCTGGCCGGGCGCGAGATCGGCATGCTCGGCAGTCTGAAGCTCGAGACCGGCACGCCTGATCCGGACCCGGAGCGCCTCGCGGCGGCCCGCGCGGCGATCGCCGGCCGGCCGGTTTTTGTAGCCGCCAGCACACATTCAGGCGAAGAGCCGATCCTGGCCGAGGCCCACCGCCAGATCTTGCAGGACCAGCCGACTGCGCTGATGATCCTGGCGCCCCGCCATCCAGAGCGCGCCGGTGAAGCCGAGGCCGCGCTGGCCAACGCGGGGCTCTCCCATGTGCGCCGCTCATATGGCGAGGCGCCCGGGCCGGACACCGAAGTCTGGCTGGCCGATACGCTGGGCGAGATGGGGCTGTGGTTCACCCTCGCCCCGGCGGCGGTGATCTGCGGCAGCTATATCGACGGCATTGGCGGGCATAACCCAATCGAGGCCACGCGCGCCGGCGCCGCGGTCATCAGCGGACCCTATACGGCCAGCTTCGATGATGTCTTCGCCGCCTATGACCGGGAAATGGCGCGCACGGTTTGCTCCAACGCGGCTCAGATCGCGCGCGCTGTACAGGAGATCTGGGCCGGCGGCGGCCCCACACCGGCCTCGGCCGAACGCGCCCTCGCCAGCCTGTCCGGCGGCGCCCTGACGGTGACGCTGGACGCGCTCACCACGCTTCTGGAGGCGCGACCATGAGACCACCGGCGTTCTGGGATGCGGAAGCGGAGCGATCCTCCGGCCGCCTGACGCGCGCCCTGCTCTCGCCGCTGGGGGCGCTGTACGCCGCCGCCACGGCGCGCCGCATCGCCCGCACGACGCCCGCCCCGGCTCCGGCGCCTGTCATTTGCGTGGGCAACCTCACCCTTGGCGGGACCGGCAAGACGCCGGTGACGATCGCCCTGATGGAGGCCGCCCTGACGCTCGGACTTAAACCAGCCGGGCTGAGCCGGGGCTGGGGCGGCGCGCTGAAAGGCCCGTTGAGGGTGGATCCAGGCCTTCACGGCGCGCGCGATGTGGGCGACGAGCCGCTGCTCATCGCCAGAGCCGGACCGGCCTATATCGATCCTGGCCGGGTGGAGGGCGCGCGCCTGGCCGTCCGCCAGGGCGCCGATCTCATCGTCATGGATGACGGCCACCAGAACCCGAAGCTTGAAAAGACGCGCTCCATCGTCGTGGTGGACGCGGTGGCGGGCTGGGGCGCGGGTGAGGTGTTTCCCGCCGGCCCCTTGCGCGAGCCGGTGGCGGCGGGTCTGGCGCGCGCCCATGCAGTGGTGGTGATGGCGCCGGACGCCGCGTACGAGCCTGATTATGCAAGGCTCGGCCTCACCGAGCTGGCCATCCCGGTTCTGAAGGCCTGGCTGGAGCCGCAATTCAGCCCGCCGCCGGAAAAGCTTCTGGCGTTCGCCGGGATCGGCCGGCCGCAAAAATTCTTCGATGCTCTGACCGCCGCCGGCGGCGAGCTGGCCGACACGGCGAGCTTTCCCGACCATCACGCCTATACCCGCGGCGAGATCGACCAGCTGGCGGATCTGGCCAGCGCCCATGGCGCGCGGCTCATCACCACCGAGAAGGACTGGGTGCGCCTGCCCGGCGACGTGCAGCATTCGGTCACGGCCTGGCCGGTGCGTGCGCGCTTTGACCAGCCGGCCAGGCTGGACGCCCTGGTTCAAGACGCGGTGGACGCGTTCAACGGGCGAGGGTAGCTAAACATCATGACCTCGTTCACCCGGAAGATCAGTTTTGGCGCGGAGACGCTCGGCTGGAACGCCTATCAGGGCCTGTTCCGGTCCATGGGCCTGCAGCGCGCCAGCGATTTCGGCGCCGGCCTGCTCCGCAAGATCGGCCCTCTCGCCTCGGTGCAGCACGTGGCGCGCGTAAACATGCGCATCGCCTTCCCCGACGCCCATGAGCGTGAGCTGGATCAGCTGCTGGACGCCATGTGGGACAATTTCGGACGGCTTCTGGGCGAGTTTCCCAACACGCATCGCTTCGATTTCTCCGGCGAGAGCGATCAGATCGAGGTGGAAGGCGCGGAGATTCTCGAAGAGCTCGACCGCGCCGGACAGCCGGCCGTGCTGATCGGCGGGCATTTCGCCAACTGGGAGCTCATGGCGGCGGTGATCGTGCGGCGCATGAAGGACTGCCGCATCACCTATCGTCACGCCAACAACGCCGCCATCGACCGGGCGATCATCGACCAGCGCAAGGCCTATGGCGTCACCATCCTCGCGCCCAAGGGCGGGTCCGGCGCCAAGGAGCTGATGGCCGCGCTCAAGGGCGGCGCCTCGGTGGCGCTGATGAACGATCAGAAGATGAATGACGGAATCGCCGCTCCGTTTCTGGGCCGTGAAGCGATGACCGCCTCGGGCCCCGCGCGCATGGCGCTGCGCTATGACTGCCCGCTGGTGCCCATGAGCATCGTTCGAAAGGACGGCGTCCGCTTCAAGGTGACCGTGCACGAGCCCCTAGAGAAACCCGAGGGTACGGATGCGGCGGCGATCCTGGAGACCGTGACGCGCATCAACGCCCTCATCGAGTCCTGGATCATGCGCGCGCCCGAACAATGGTTCTGGGTGCATCGCCGCTTTGAGAAGAGCCTTTACCGCAAGTCTGAAGGCTGAACCGCCAGCAATTCCGCGGGATCGATATAGCGGCCGCGCCATTTGATGCGCCAGTCCAGATGAGCTCCGGTGGAGCGTCCGCCCGCGCCGATGGCGCCGATGCGATCACCCTGCTCCACCACATCGCCCACCTCCACGTCGACTTCGGACAGGTGCAGGAAGCCGCTGATGAAGCCCTGACCGTGGTCAATGAAGATCAGCCCGCCCTCATAGTACATGTCGGCGTCGGCCAGCGTCACGACGCCCGGCGCCGGAGCCATGACCGGCGTGCCGGCCGGCGCGGCGTAGTCCAGCCCATAATGGGGCCGGCGCGGCTCGCCGTTGAAATACCGCTGGGAGCCGTAGACGCCGGTGATCCGGGCGTCCTGCACCGGAACGGTGAATCCTTCAGCAAAACCGGGCGTCTCCCACAGCGAGGTATAGGCGGCGGCTTTGCGGCGCCCCTCGGCGCGGATGCGCTCCAGGGTCTCGGGAGGCGGCGAAACATATTCCTGCGGCACGCCTTCAATGCGCTGGATGTCGTACTCGCGCTGTTCGACCACGACGATGGTCTCCCAGATCGACCCGCCCTCGCGCACCGACAGCGTGGTCTCTTCACCGGCGTCGCGGTCATGCCCGATGACGACCCAGCCATCCGGCCCGGCGGTGACGGACACATCGCCCAGCGCCACCTCGGCGCCCGGCGCAGCGCGGCAGATCAGGGCGGCGCCCTGGCGATGCACGCCGGCGCACTGGATCGGCCCGGCTTCAGCGGCGGTATCAGCAGCTGTGTCGGTGGCGGCGTTGATGTCGGTGATCAGCTCCGCAACCGGATCGGCCTCGGGAGCAGGCATGTCCTGAAACGCAGCGGCGAGCACGAGCGCGAACACCAGATCCAGAATCATCAGCGGGCTCCCGGCTCGGGCGCGCCGGCGGGTCCGCCATTGAGCGACAGCCAGCGCTTGGTGGCCGCATAGGCGTCCACATAAGGCTCCTGCAGGTCCGCGCTCCAGTATTTCAGGGCCGGAATCTGGATCTTCTCTCCGGTCACGGCGCAGGTCACATAGGCGCCCGGCTTCAAGATGAGATAGTCCGCATCCCCGTATTCGAGATGGGCTTCCCCGGTGAAGTCACGGTCAAAGGCGGTCATGGCGTCTCCAGTCATAGATGAGAGCTTATCACGCCCCCCGCCGGACGCGGAAGCCGCCCACGGGGGTCCAGGGGCGGTTTTTCAGCAGCAGCGCGCCCTGCGGGCGGCCGCGAGCGCTTGACCGACTCATCTGCGCGCCTGACTCTACCGCCATGCCCGTCATTCGCCGCCTGTCACCGGAAACCGTCAATCGCATCGCCGCCGGCGAGGTGGTCGAGCGCCCCGCCAGCGCCGTCAAGGAGTTGGTGGAGAACGCGCTGGACGCCGGCGCCCATCGCATCGACGTTGGCGTCGAGAACGGCGGCCTGACGCGCATCACCGTGGAGGACGACGGCTGCGGCATGGACGCGGAGAGCCTCGAGACCGCGATTTTACGCCACGCGACTTCGAAACTGCCGGTGGGCGCCGACGGCGAAGACGATCTTCTTAACATTGACTCCATGGGGTTTCGCGGCGAGGCGCTGCCCTCCATCGGCTCAATCGCGCGCCTGACGCTGACCAGCCAGTCCGAGGAGCTGGGATCCTGCTTTGAGCTGAGCGTGGACGGCGGCCGGACCGACGGTCCCCGCCCGGCCCCGGCCCTTGGCCGGCGCGGGACACGCGTAGAGGTCGCCGATCTGTTCTACGCCACCCCGGCGCGGCTGAAATTCCTCAAATCGGAACGCGCCGAGACCAGCGCGGTGGCCGACGCGCTCAAGCGCCTGGCGCTGGCGCGGGCCGATGTGGGCTTCTTCCTCGCCAGCGACGGACGCTCGCGCCTGTCGATCCCGGCGGAAACCGAGGACGATCCGGTGGAGGCGCGCCGCTCGCGCCTGTCCAGCGTTTTAGGATCGGACTTTGGCGAAAACGCTCTCGCCATTGATCAGGAGCGCGAAGGCGTGCGCCTGACCGGCTTTGCGTCGCTGCCCACCTATAATCGCGGCTCCGCCCAGCATCAGTTCCTGTTCGTCAACGGGCGCCCTGTGAAGGACCGGCTGATCATCGGCGCGGTGCGCGGCGCCTATCAGGACTTTCTGGCGCGCGACCGCCATGCGGTGGTGGCCTTGTTCGTCGAGTTGTCCGGCGGCCAGGTGGACGTCAACGTCCACCCGGCCAAGGCCGAGGTGCGGTTTCGCGATGCGGGTCTTGTGCGCGGCCTGATCGTGGGCGCCCTGCGCCATGCACTCGCCGGCGCGGGCCATCGCGCCTCCACCACCGTCGCCGGCTATGCGCTGGGCCGGGTTCAGCCCGGCGCCGGCGCGCCGCCGCTGGCGCGCGCCGGCGGCTGGGCGAGCCGGCCCTCGCCCGCCTATGAGCGCAATCTGGACTATGAGCGCAGCCTCGCCGAAGCCGGCTCGGGCGGTTACGAGCACGGCGACCCGTATGGCGGCGATTTCGCCCCCGGCATGAGCGCGCGGGTGGAGCCCAACGAAGACGATCCGGACGGCGCGCCGGGCGAAGCTGCGCCCCGCCTGCCGCTGGGCGTGGCGCGCGCTCAGGTGCACTCGACCTATGTGATCGCCCAGACAGAGGACGGCCTGGTGATCGTGGACCAGCACGCCGCCCATGAGCGCCTGGTCTATGAGCGCATGAAGAAGCAGATGGCCGCGGCCGGCGTGGCGCGCCAGTCGCTGCTGACCCCTGAAATCGTCGATCTCGACGAGGCCGAGGCGCGCCGCGTGCTCGACCGCGCCGACGAGCTGGCCGAGCTTGGCCTCGTCATCGAGCCCTTCGGCCATGGCGCGGTCTGCGTGCGCGAAACGCCCGCTTTGCTCCGAAAACTCGACGTGCAGAGCCTCATTCGCGACCTCGCCGATGAGCTGGCCGAGTATGACGAGGCGCTTTCGCTGAAGGAAAAACTCGAAGAAGTGGTGGGCACCATGGCCTGTCACGGCTCGGTGCGCGCGGGCCGGCGCCTGACCGGCGAGGAGATGAACGCCCTGCTGCGCGAGATGGAGGCGACGCCCCATTCAGGCCAGTGCAATCACGGACGCCCCACCTATGTGGAGCTGAAACTGGCTGATATTGAACGCCTCTTCGGGCGGAGGTGACCCGGCGCACCATGAGCGGCTAACGCCACGGATTAGCCCGGCGGGATCTGGTCCGGTCTGCGGCGCGCGCGGCCCATGGCCCGCGGCCCGTTTTCCGTTTCCCATGTCCCGTGGCGCGTCCGGGCCGTCAGGCGGCCGCCTCATAGGCCCTGCGAACAATGTCGATCACCCCGGCGTCGATCTCGTCCACGCTATGAAGGGCGATCACGTACTGGCACATGCCGCCGGGCTTCATCGGCTTCATGAGGGGATGCTCGACCGCCTCCTTCAGGTTCACCCCAAGCTCGAACCGGTCCTTGGTCTTGGGACCCAGCATGGCGAACTGCCGCGCCCGGCGCAGGGCGACATAGCCTTTCTTGGGGGCGATCTCGAACGGACCGAAGCCCTCGATATGGGTCATGAGGGCGTCGTGGATCGCGCGCTGATGGGCCTTGGCGCCTACATAGATGTCATCGAGGGGGTCGGCGGCGGAGCCTGCCGGCCCCTCAGCAGCCCGGCGCGCCACATGAACCAGCGTGTTCGCGTCACCGTGACCAAGGCCCAGATTATCCTTCACCCACTGGACCATCTGCCCGTGCTTTGACAGCCCCTGGGCGAGGATCTCGCGTCCAAGCGCGTCGCGCGACTTTCCGGTCTTCGCTTCGATATTGCAAAGCTGGGTCTCGCCAGCCTGGTCGATCGCATTCATACCGCCCTCCCCTTTTGGGAGAGGCTGAAACGATACCCTGAAAAAGACAATGGTTTTTGCAAAAAGGCTGGACGCGCGGCACGCGCCCTCAGGGCGTGCGCTGGAAGAACCGTACGATCGTGTCGCCGGCCGCCAGCTGGTCCAGCTCGGCCCAACCCGGCGTCGGCCCCAGCGCGCTTCGCACGCCTTCCTCCAGCACCACCAGCGCATCGTCGGCGAGCCAGCCGCCGCGGGTGAGCGCCTCAAGGGCGCGCTCGCCCAGGCCCTGACCATAGGGCGGATCCATGAAGGCCAGGTCGAAGGGCGGGCCGACTTTTTCCGGTTTCTTGCCCAGATCGGTGGCGTCGCGCCGGTGCAGCTTGGTGCAGCCATAAAGCTGCAGCGCTTCGATATTGGTGCGAATGGCGCCGCGGGCGCCCGCCTCGGTCTCCACAAACAGGCAGAACTCAGCCCCCCGGCTGATCGCCTCCAACCCCAGCGCGCCAGATCCGGCGAACAAATCGATGACCCGCGCACCCTCAAGCGGGCGCGCCCAGGGAGCGTGGGCGAGCTTGTTGAACACGCTTTCGCGCACCCGGTCCGTGGTGGGCCGCGTGGCGAGCCCCTTGGGGGCTGAAATGGCGCGGCCCTTATGGGCGCCGGCGACGATTCGCATTGTCTTTCATACTCGTCAGCTCGCCGCGCTTGGAGGCGTCACGCCGATCTTTCTGGGAGCTGGCCTTCTGGGAGCCGGTCTTCGGGGAGCCGGTCTTCTGGGGTCCTGACTTCTGGGGTCCTGACTTCTGGGAGCCAGATGTCTGAGAACCGGCTCTCTGGGCACCAGGGCTTTGAGAGCCAGCCCTCAGGGCACCAGGAGTCTGGGAGCCGGACTTGCGCGGAGGCCGGGTCTCGCCGGCGCCAGCCTTGGCGGCCTTTGCGGCCTTTCGCGCCTTGTGGCCGGGTTCGGTTTTCGGGCTGGCTTTCGCCCATCCCGCCTTGGAGCCCGGTTTCTTGGGCTTGAAGCCGGACTCGCCGCCCGTGGGGCGCGGCTTGGCTTTCGCGGTGCCGGTCTTTTCCGGTCCCGCCTGCGCTCCTTCGGTGAGCAGATTGCCGTCGCGATCGAGCGGATAGAGCCGGCCAAGCTGGTCGCGCAGGACCGAGAGCTTGACCTCCTCGGTGTCGCCGCGCTTTAGCGATCCCAGCTGGAACGGGCCGTACGCGGTGCGCATGAGGCGGTTCACGGTGAGGCCGACGCTGGACAGCACCTTCCTCACTTCGCGGTTCTTGCCCTCTTTCAGCCCGATGGTGAGCCAGACATTGGCGCCGGTGCGCCGGTCCACCGTGACCTCCACAGGCCCGTAGACGACGCCCTCCACCACAGCGCCGTCGGCAAGCTTTTTCAGCGCCGAATCGTCGGCGCGGCCATAGGCGCGCACGCGGTAGCGGCGGGTCCAGCCAGTGGACGGCAGCTCAAGCATTCGCGCCAGCTCGCCGTCATTGGTGAGCAGCAGCAAGCCTTCCGAATTGAGATCCAGCCGGCCGACGCTGATCACCCGGCCCATATCCTCAGGCATCTGGCCGAACACGGTCTCGCGCCCCTGGGGATCGTTATGGGTGGTCAAAAGCCCGGTGGGCTTGTGATAGCGCCAGACTTTTGTGGGCGGGCGAGGCCCGATCGACTGGCCGTCGAGGCGGATATCATCGCCCGGCATGACGTTGAAGGCGGGGCTTTTCAGTGTCTTGCCGTTGACGCTGATCCGGCCGGCCTCGATCAGGCGTTCGGCGTCGCGCCGCGACGCAACGCCTGAATGGGCGAGCGCCTTGGCGATGCGTTCGCCCGGCGCCGCGCCGTCCGTGGGGGTGGTTTCGTCAGCCAAGGCTTTACGGATCGCTCCGGTCAGGACTAGAGGAGCGGGCATGGAAACCCGCGAAGACCGCTTTATGGGGCTGGCTCTGGCCCGAGCGCAAGCCGCCGCTGCGGCGGGAGAGACTCCCGTGGGCGCGGTGATCGTCGATCCGAGCACCGATCAGGTCATCGCCGAAGGCGCCAACGCCCCCATAGCAGGCCACGATCCAACCTGCCATGCCGAGATTGCGGCCCTTCGCGCCGCCGGGGCGAAACTTGGCAATTACCGGCTCACCGGGCTTGAGCTTTTCGTCACGTTGGAGCCCTGCGCCATGTGCGCCGGCGCTATCAGCCATGCGCGCATCGGCCGGGTGATCTACGGCGCGTCCGATCCCAAGGGCGGCGCGGTGGATCATGGCCCGCGATTCTTTCAGCAGCCGACCTGCCACTGGCGCCCTGAAGTGACCGCCGGCGTGCGCGCCGACGAAGCCTCGGCGATGCTGAAGGCGTTCTTCAAGGACCGCCGCAAAAGAACCTAGCGGGCCGCCAGGATTGATCGAGCCGTATCGCAATCGCGTGCGATCTGGGCGGTGAGCGCCTCCAGCCCGTCGAACTTCGTTTCCCCGCGGATGAACTCGAGCAGTTCGACCTCCAACGTCTGGCCGTAGAGGTCTTGGGCGAAATCGAACAAATGGGTTTCAAGGCGCGCCTCGGTCCCGTCCACCGTGGGGCGGCGGCCAAGATTGGCGACGCCGCCGACCGTGCGGCCGTCGGCCAGGCGGTTTCTCACCGCATAGACCCCGAAGGCCGGGCGCACATAGGCGCCCAGCGCGATATTGGCGGTGGGGAACCCGATCGTGCGGCCGCGCTTGTCGCCTTCAGCCACTGCGCCCTCGATGGCGAAGGGGCGTCCCAGAAGCGTCGCCGCGGTCTGCGGCGCGCCCTCGCGCAGGGCGCGGCGGACATCGGAGCTGGAAATCTTGTGATCGACGCCCGGCTCGCTCACCGCTTCGGCCACCTGCGCCTCGATCCCGAAGCGGGCGCCGATCTCCATGAGCGCCCTGGCGTCGCCAGCCCGGTTCTTGCCGAAGCAGAAATCGGCGCCGGTGACGACGCCTTTCAGCCCCAGCCCGCGGGCGAGAACCTCCTCCACGAACGCGTCCGGCGTCATGGACGCCAGCGTGCGGTCAAAGGTGATGTGATGAATGATCTCGACACCCTCGGCCTGCAGCGCGCGCACGCGCTGGGCCTCGCTCATAAGGGCGAAGGGCTCGGCGTCGGGCTGGAAGACGAGCCTTGGATGGGGCGTGAACACCGCCGCAGCCGCAGGGGCGCGCAGCTCGGCCGCCAGCGCGGCCGCGGCGCCGATGACGGCGGCGTGGCCGCGATGGACCCCGTCGAAATTGCCCAGCGCCGCGACCGCGCCGCGGGCGGTTGCGGGAAGGCCGGCATGGCCGTAATAGACGCTCATGGCCCCCTAGGCCGCCGATTTGCGGCGTTTCCGGACGATCACTTCGGCGTCGGCCTCCATACAGGTCTCGCCGTCCACCTCGCACACGCAGGCCAATTTGACCCGGCGCGCCTTGACGTCAACATCCGTGACCGTGGCGCGGCAGATCACGGTGTCGCCGATGCGCACCGGACGCTCGAACCGCATGCTCATGCCGGCGAACACCGCGCCCGGGCCGGGCAGATGATTGCCCAGAACGCACGATATATAGCTGGCCACCAGCGCACCATGGGCGATGCGGCCCCTGAAGGCCGAGCGGGAGGCGTAGGCCTCGTCCATGTGAAGGGGATTGAAGTCCCCCGACACCTCGGCGAATTTTTGCACGGCCGCCTCGTCGACGAGCCGGGTGATCTCGGCGGACTGGCCGATTTCCAGCTCGGTGATGGCGTAGCCTTCGAAATCGCTCATGATTTTGCGCTCCTGCGAGTCTCGCCGCGTGTTTAACCGATTTTTGACCGCACTTGTCTAGCTTCTCGTCTCAGAAGGGACGGTGAACGCGAGAAATCGCCGTCTCAGGTGGTGGATGATTTATACGGAGTTGGGGCGATGGCGGTCGAAATGACGATGCCGATACTGGTTGTGGACGATTACAAGACGATGGTCCGCATCATCAAAAATCTGCTCAAGCAGATTGGATTTGAAAACGTGGACGAAGCCTCGGATGGCACCGAAGCCTTCGAGATGATGAAGAAGCGCAAGTATGGGCTTGTCATCTCCGACTGGAACATGGAGCCGATGACCGGCTACGAGTTGCTGCAAAAGGTACGCGCCGACGAAGGCGTCAAGGCGACGCCGTTCATCATGGTCACCGCGGAATCCAAGACGGAAAACGTCATCGCGGCGAAAAAGGCCGGGGTGAACAACTATATCGTGAAGCCGTTCAATGCGGGAACCCTTAAAGCGAAGATGACCGCTGTCATCGGCGATTTTTAGTCCGGTTTTCATTTCGCCCAAGGACTGGCGCCTTTGCGTCGCAGCGCTTTCAAGCGCGAGCGACCCCGGCGCCGCAACCTGAGGGAAGGATACACAATGCCCGCCGCAGAAGTTGCAGCGCAAATTCGCGAGAGCCTGAAATCGGTTAAAGCCGCCGATCTCAAGGACCCTCAGCTGATCGAGGTTCTCCGCCTCGCCCAGCAGCTCACAGACACGATGCAGATGTTCTTCGGCTCGCTGGATCGCTCGATCCACGACGAATTCATCTCCATCGCCAGTTACATCGCCCGCACCCGCGACGAGATCGCCCAGCTGCGCCCGAACGATATCCGCGAGCAGCGCATCCCCATCGCCGGCGCCGAGCTGGAAGCGGTCGTCACCGACACCGAAAAGGCGACCGAGGCGATCATGAGCGAGGCCGAGGACCTGATGTCGGCCAAGCCGGACGATCTCGCCACCTACAAGGCCGAGGTCGACGCCGCCATGTGCCGGATCATCGAGAACTGCTCGTTCCAGGATCTCTCAGGGCAGCGCGTGTCCAAGGTGGTCACCTCGCTCAAGCATATCGAGAACCGCGTGGCGCGCTTTGCATCCACCATGGGTGTGCACGACGCGGACGCCACCGAGGAAGAGCGCGCCGAGGCAGAGCGCCAGAACCGGCTCCACCTCAACGGCCCCGCTCAAGGCGGGCCGGAGACCAAGCAGGACGATGTGGACAGCCTGATGGCCATGGATCAGGATTCCATCGACTCGCTGTTCGACTAGGCCGGCTTGAAAGTCTTGGGACAGTTAAACGCCTCGCCCTCACCGGCGGGGCGTTTTTCTAGTCCACCCGTCGATAGACGCCGTGAACGACGATGTCCTGGCCCATCACGTCAAGATAATGGCCCATGAGGCGCTCGATCTGATCGAGATCTTCCACCCGGCAATAGCCTTCCGGGTCCAGCGCCGTGCCCGCCTCCTCGCGGATCGCGTCGGTGAGCACAGAGCAGTCGGGCTGGTGATAGCTGACCACCGCGCCGTCCTCATAGACCCAGGCGACGCCGTATCCGACCCCGCCTTCGCGTGGCAGCTGGGCGAGATAGATATTCGCGCTGATCTGGCGAAAGCGGACGCCCTCATGGGGGAAGTTCGGCGCCTGAGAGACATAACGCCGGCGCTCCGCTTCGACGCCGCCGCGCCAGGTCTCGAAGTCCCACTCGGTCCCGTCGGGATGGGTGGGCCAGTGCGCGTAAACGCCCTCCTGAAGCGGCGTATCCGCGCCCCAAAAACCGATCAGCTCGCGCTGGCTGGTGAAACAGGCCGAGAGCGCAAGCGCGACGGCGCTGACCGCTGCAAGGCGCAGCGCCGTCGTCAGCGTCACGGAGTGCGTCCGTAAAACGGCTCGCAGGCCTTCGCCAGCCAGGTGGCGGCCTCACCGTCCACCAGCGGCGACACCTTCTCGCGCACCTCTGCGTGATAGGCGTCGAGCCAGGCGGTCTCCTCCGGCGTCAGCAGGGTGATATCCACCAGGCCGCGATGGATCGGCGCCATGGTCAGCGTTTCAAAGCCCAGCATCTTGCGGTCGCCATGGGGCGCCACATCGGCCGGCGGCGTGACGAATTGCAGATTCTCGATCCGGATGCCATAGGAGCCGACCTTGTAATAGCCCGGCTCGTTGGAGACGATCATGCCGGCTTTCAGCGCCACCGTATTGGGCCGCTTGGAGATGTTCTGCGGACCTTCATGGACGCCCAGATAGCTGCCCACGCCGTGGCCGGTGCCGTGGTCATAATCATGACCGGCCATCCACAGCGGCGCACGCGCCAGCGCGTCAAGCGCCCCGCCGGTCGTGCCTTCGGGAAAGCGAATCATCGACAGCGCGATATGGCCCTTGAGAACCAGCGTGAAGTGGCGGCGCTGGGCCTCGCTGGGCTGACCGATCGGCACGGTGCGGGTGATGTCGGTGGTCCCGTCGGGATACTGCCCGCCGGAATCCACCAGGTAGAGCGAGCCCGGCTCCAGCGTTCGCGTCGAAGCTGTGTTCACCCGGTAGTGCGGAAAGGCGCCGTTGGGGCCCGAGGCGCTGATGGTCTCAAAGCTGATGTCCTTCAGCTCTGCGGATCCGCGCCGGAACTCTTCAAGCTTCACCGCAGCGGCGATTTCATCCACATCGCCGGTCTGAGCCTGTGTATCGATCCAGTGCAGGAAGCGCACGATGGCCGCGCCGTCGCGGATATGCGCCGCTTTCGAGCCCTCGATCTCCACGGTGTTCTTGCAGGCCTTGGGAAGCGCCACCGGATCCGCGCCGCGCTTGATCTTCGCGCCGCCGGTTTCCAGCTGCTGGAACACCCAGACCGAGCTAACCGCCGGATCCACCCGCACGGTCTTGCCGGAAAGCGCCTTGAGCCCCTCGCCGAACTCGGTCTCGGGGCGCACCGCGATTTCATTGCCCAGATGGGCGCGGGCGGCGTCGGTGAGCTTGTCTTCGTTGATGAACAGCGTCGCCCGCCCGTCGCGCTCCAGCACGGCGGCCGAGAGCGGCAGCGGCGTGCAGGAGACGTCGCCACCGCGCAGATTGAACAGCCAGGCGATGGAGGCCGGATCGGTGATCACCGCCGCGTCCGCGCCGGAATCCTCAAGATCGCCGCCGATGCGGCGGCGCTTGTCGCCGTGCTCCTCGCCTGAAAACGCGATGGGGTGGGGATGGACGGCTTCGGCCGGGGCGGCCGGGCGATCCTCCCAGGCGGCATCGATAAGGTTCTGATCCACACATACAAGCTGCGCGCCCGCGCGCTCGGCGGCGGCTTCAAGCCTGGCCAGCGCGTCGGGGGAGTGGACCCTGGGGTCATAGCCGATCTTTTCGCCGCGCCTGGCGTTGGCCCGGATCCAGCCGGCGAGCCCCTCGGCGGTCAGGTCGGCGTACTCATACAGATCATTGTCGACCTGGTTCTTGACCTGCTCGGTATAGCGGCCATCGACGAACACCGCCGCACGGTCGGTCATGGCGATCGCGGCGCCCGCCGACCCGGTGAAGCCGGTCGCCCAGGTGAGGCGCTCGGCGTTCGCGGGCAGGTATTCGTTATTATACTCGTCCTCGTGCGGGATGATGAACCCGTCGAGACCGGAGTCCTTGAGGGCTTTGCGAAGCTTGGGAAGGTTCTCGCGCCCGAACTCGGGCCCGCCCTTCACGTGGAAAGTCTGAATTTGCTGGGTCATGGGCATGTATTTACGCCCGCGTGCGCCGCGTTTCAATCGCAGCCTCAAGGCGCCCACAGTCGGCCCGGCCGTCAGGCCGGCGTGCGAAAGCGGCCCGCCGCAAACCTTGCGCGAAGCCATGAGGATGGCGAGGGCGGCGCGGGAGGATCCAGGCCGAATCTCTTTTGTGTTTTGAGGCCGGATACGACCCCCGCGCCGCTGAGATGTTTTTTCGGTCAGCGGGACTCAACGGAACCTCCCCGTCTACCCGTAACCCGCCTCTTTGCGGACCGGTGCGTTAGCCGGAACTCGCTCGGGACACCCCGTCATCCCGCCCGAACAGGTCGCTCCGGAACGGCCTCGCCTGCGAGACGACGGGGGCAGTATGCGGGAAGGGAGAGAGGGGGCGGATAAGTTTTTTGGCAGAGGCCCGGCGACGCCCGCGCCAAACACCAGGTCTGCATGAAAGCCGCGGCGTTTCCGCCCCATCTCCCCCTTCAAGGGGGAGAGGATAAAGGTGAGGGGGTCGCCCCCCAGGCTCGGCGTGCGGGGCGATCGCCGCGCACCCCTCATCCTTACCTTCTCCTCTCATGGAGGGGAGAAGGGGCTTCAGCGGCGCAGGTATTCTTTAAGGGTTCACGCCTCGCCCGATCGTCATTTCGACGGCAGGCGCGCGCCCTACCCGCCCGGCGGAGGGCCCGACCAGCCGCAGGCGTCGCAATCAAGCTCGGCGCCGGTCTCGATCAGGGTGAAATGGCCGCAATCGGGGCACGGCTCGCCGTGATAATCGCGCTTGGGGCTGGGCTCGGCCACGGCGCGCGCGCCGGCGGAGCGGCCCTCCCCGCCGGAGGGCTTGGCCGGGCGCGAGCCCAGCATCACCACATTGTCGGGCAGCTGGCCGCGCGAAAAGCCCTTGGAGATGAGGCTGGATGCGTCTGTCTCGGCGATGAATTTCTCTTTCGCGACGCCGTCCCCGATACCCGAAGGATCGTTGCGCGACGGCTCTGAATGGGCGAGATCTTCGCGGTCCAGATAGCTCACCCCCAGTTCGCGGAAGACATAGTCGAGGATCGAGCTGGCGTGCTTGATCGCTTCATTGCCCTCCACATCGCCGGCGGGCTCAAAGCGGGTGAACAGATACGCGTCCACATACTCCTCCAGCGGCACCCCGTATTGCAGGCCGATGGAGATCGCGATGGCGAAATTGTTCATCAGCGAGCGGAAGGCGGCGCCTTCCTTATGCATGTCGATGAAGATCTCGCCCAGCTCGCCGTCCTCGAACTCGCCGGTGTGCAGATAGACCTTGTGGCCGCCCACGGTGGATTTCTGGATATAGCCCTTGCGGCGGTCGGGCAGCTTGCGGCGCTGGGCGTTGCGCTCGACGATCCGCTCCACGACGCGTTCCACCACGCGCTCCTCAGCGATAAATTCGCGGCGGCCGTAATCGCCGCCCTCAAACTCTATCGTGTTCAAAAGGTCGTAAAGCGCCTCGCCCTCGCGGCGGATCACGATCGCCTTGAGCCCGCGGCGCGCCGCGGAGACGGCCACGGCGCCGGCCTCTTCAATTCCGGCAGATCCCGGCAGGGCGATCTCCAGCCCGCAAGGCGCGCCGAGCGCCCCCTCCACCGCCTCGGCCATTGCCAGGCGCGCCTCGGGGCTGGGGTCGGCGAACACGGCCCGGCGTTCGGGGTCAAGGCCCTGACAATCATCCAGGCGCCCCGCCCCGTGCACGTGACGCTCAGCCGCGGCGATATCCAGCGGATCGACGCCGAGCGCTTCGAGAAGGCGCGGCCCCGCCTTGTCGAACTGGTCGGGCGAGAGCCCGCAGCGCCGGGCGATTTCGGGACCCAGGCTCCAGCGGTTGATTGCAAAGCGAAGCGGCACGCCGTCCCCGAGCGCCGCGTCGATGCGCGCGAAGGCCCCGTCGTCGACGCCCTGATCTGAAAGCTGGGAGATCCATTCGGCGGTGAAGCCGGCAAGCGAGCGCGCGCCCAGGGCGTGCCGGCGCGCCGCCTCTTGCGCGTCGTCGTCCAGATCGGCGAGCGCGGCGAGGATCGGCGCGGCCAGCGTCGCGCCGCCGGGCGCATCGAGAGCCGCGGGCGGGTGAACGCCCACCGACTGGGCGTCGAGGAAGGCGAGCATCAGTTCGGCGGGGCGCTCCAGCGTCACCGGCGCAGGACTGGCCTCAGCGGCGAGGGTCAACATGCGCGCGGCGAGATCACGCGCGCCGTCACTGTCATAGGCCAGCGCACAGGCGGTGAGCGTTGCGCCAAGTCCGGTCAGGGCGAGCGCCCCGCCCTCGGCCTCGCAGGCGCCGCCCCACAGGGCGCAGGCCTGGGCGAGCGCGGACTCATCCAGGCGCTGATCCACGATGAAGCGGGAGAGATCAAGCGCCGCCCCGAGCGTGAGGGCCGGCGCGGGCGCTTCAAACACGAGCGCCGGGGCGCCATGGGTCCACAGCGCCTCGCCCAGGCGGGTCAGGAGCGTGCGGGCGGGGGTTCCGTCCTCAAGCGCGCCGTCGGCCTCAGCCAGATCAAAAAACGATGCGTCGAGATGCACCAGCGGCGTCTCCACCGGCGCGGGCGCGGCGGTGATACCGGCTTCCGGCGCCGTGACTCCCTGGCGGGCGCGGGCGATGGCCCGCTCGATCATGGCGTCGGGCGCGCCGTCGCGGCGGGCGGCGCGCACGGCGCGGGCCAGCGCGCGATTGCGGCGCGGATCAAAGCATTCCTCCGCCGAGCCGTCACAATTGACGCAGGCGATCGCCACCGCCTCCAGCCGCTCGGCCAGAACACGCGCACCCACCGCCGCGGCCGCCTCGCCCATGGCCGCAGCATTCAGCTCATCGAGAACCGCGCCAAGATCCTCGGCGCCGGCTGCGAACACCGGCGCCTGCGGGGCGAGCCCCTCGCCCCGCCACAGGGCGGCCGCGGGCACGGCCTCGCGATAGAACAGGGATGCGGTGAATTCAGCCTGGGCGGCGGCGGCGTCCTGAAACGGCGCCGAGAGCGCCTGGGCCAGAGCCGCCAGCGTTTCGGCGGAGTCGATCTCGCTGTCGAAATCAGCGCCCGACAGCGCCGCGAAGGCCGCCGTGGAGCGCGCCGGCCAGTGGGCGGGAACCGTGGCGCGGGCCTGGCCTGCGTCGAGCGCATCCGGATCGGCGGGCAGCACCGCGCGGCTTTCGAACGCGATCCCCTCTGCGATATCGGCGTCGGGACGGGTCAAACGGCGCTGGACCATGGCGAGGCTCCGCACGGGAAGAGGAATCGAATCACCGTGAGGATACCGCGCGCCGGGGCGGTGAGTCGAAGCTTCCCGAACAGAACCGGGGAAAGCTTCAGGCCGAACACATAAAAAAGGCCGCGCCCCTGCGGTGCGCGGCCTCTTCATCGTCGCTCTTGGGGAGCCTAGTCCTCGCCGGCGGTGTCCAGCGCGGCTTCGCGGGCGCGGTCGACGGCGCCCTTGGCTTCCGGATCGCGGTCAACAAGCTCGATCACGGCCATGGGCGCATTGTCGCCATAGCGGAAACCGGCTTTCAGCACGCGGGTATAACCGCCATTGCGCTCGGTGTAGCGCGGGCCGATGGTTTCAAACAGCTTGACCACCTGATCCTTGTTGCGGATCTGGCTGATCGCCTGACGGCGCGCATGCAGATCGCCGCGCTTGGCCAGGGTCACGAGCTTGTCCATGATCGGCTTGAGCTCTTTGGCCTTGGGCAGGGTCGTAACGATCTGCTCGTGCTCGATCAGCGAGGCGGCCATGTTTGCGAACATGGCTTTGCGGTGGCTGGCCGTACGGTTCAGTTTGCGGTGGGCGACGCCGTGGCGCATGGGATGTCTCCTTCAGTCTATGAAGCGGGCCGTCTCGCGACGCTCCGTTCTAGATCTGGTCCTCGTATTTCTTGGCCAGTTCCTCGATGTTCTCGGGCGGCCAGTTCGGCGCGTCCATACCCAGATGCAGGCCCATCTGGGCGAGAACTTCCTTGATCTCGTTAAGCGATTTGCGACCGAAATTCGGCGTGCGCAGCATTTCCGCTTCGCTCTTCTGAATCAGGTCGCCGATATAGACGATATTGTCGTTCTTCAGGCAGTTGGCCGAGCGCACCGAAAGCTCGAGCTCGTCGACCTTTTTCAGCAGCGCCGGATTGAAGTCCAGCTCCGGCTTCTCGTCGTCGCCGACACGCGCCTGGTTGGGCTCGTCGAAATTCACGAAGATCTGGAACTGGTCCTGCAGAATGCGCGCGGCGTAGGCCACCGAATCCTCAGGCGTCACAGCGCCGTTGGTTTCAATTTCCAGGATCAGCTTGTCATAGTCGAGCACCTGGCCCTCACGGGTGTTCTCCACCCGGTAGGCGACGCGCTTGACCGGGCTGTAGAGGGCGTCGACGCCCACCAGGCCGATCGGCGCATCTTCAGGACGGTTCCGCTCAGCGGGGACATAACCCTTGCCGGTGTTCACCGTCAGGACCATGCGAACCTCGGCGTCCTCGTCGAGGGTGCAGATCACGTGGTTCTTGTTGATGACCTCGATGTCGGCGGTCTCTTCGATATCGCCGGCGGTCACCTCGCCCGGGCCGCTCTTCTTCAGCGTCAGGCGCTTGGGGCCCTCGCCGTGCATGCGCAGAGCGACCTGCTTCAGGTTCAGGATGATGTCGGTGACGTCTTCGCGCACGCCCTTGATCGAGGAAAACTCGTGCAGGACGGAGTCGATCTGCACCGCGGTGATCGCGGCGCCCTGGAGCGAAGACAGAAGGATCCGGCGCAGCGCGTTGCCGAGCGTCATGCCGAAGCCGCGCTCGAGCGGCTCGGCGATGATCTTGGCGTGGCGAGACGCATCATGGCCGGGCTGGATTTCCGGCTTCATCGGGCGGATCAGTTCCTGCCAGTTCTTCTCAATCACGGACATCACCCCTTCAGGCGAGCGGCGCGAACGTCGAGGGGGACGTTCACGCCGGCTGGAAATTCAAAATACGCGGCAAGCGGGAAGCCCCGCAGCGCGTGCTAGACCCGGCGGCGCTTCGGCGGACGGCAACCATTGTGCGGGATCGACGTCACGTCGTGGATCGTGGTGATCGTCAGACCGACCGACTGAAGGGCGCGCAGGGCGCTCTCACGGCCAGACCCGGGACCCGACACCTTCACCTCAAGCGTTTTCACGCCGTGCTCCTGGGCCTTGCGGCCCGCATCCTCGGCGGCGACCTGGGCGGCGTACGGGGTCGATTTGCGCGACCCTTTGAAGCCCATCGTGCCGGCCGAAGACCAGGAGATCGCGTTGCCCTGGGCGTCGGTGATGGTGATCATGGTGTTGTTGAAGCTGGCGTTCACATGCGCGACGCCGGCCGTAATATTCTTGCGTTCGCGACGGCGGACGCGGCTTGTTTCTTTGGCCATGGCCCTCGCTCCTTATTTCTTCTTGCCGGCGATCGGCTTGGCGGGACCCTTGCGGGTGCGCGCGTTGGTGTGCGTACGCTGGCCACGAACCGGAAGGCCGCGGCGATGGCGCAGGCCACGATAGCAGCCCAGATCCATCAGGCGCTTCACGTTCACCGCGACTTCACGGCGAAGGTCACCCTCCACGGTGTAGCCCCCGTCGATCGTTTCACGGATCGAGAGGATTTCCGCATCGGTCAGCTCGTTGACCCGCTTTTCAGCGGCGATGCCCACCTTTTCGCAGATTTCCGCAGCCTTGGTCTCGCCAATACCATGGATATAGCGAAGCGCCACGGTGACGCGTTTGTTGGTCGGAATGTTGACGCCCGCGATCCGTGCCACGACGCTCTCCTTGTCCTCATCAGCCCCAGCACGCGAAACAGACCGAGAGCGCGGCCGGTTAAGGCGGCGCTGAAACGATATCTGCCCCATGCGAGCGAAGGGCGGTTCTTATAGTCACAGCCCCCGCCGCGTCAACCACGTTGCGCGCCGGGGAAACGGTTTTTGCGCCGGACAGCTGAGTCCGGCTGCGCTTGTCTCTAGCCGTCCACGGCGGAATCGATCCGCCCGGCGACCTCGTCAACGTCGCCCATACCGTCCAGATCGGCCAGTTTACCCCGGCCTTCATAGTACGGAATCAGCGGCGCGGTCTGGCTGTTGTAAGTTTCCAGACGGTTCTTGAAGGCTTCCACCGTATCGTCGGGGCGGCCTTCCTCTTTGGCGCGCTTCTCCATGCGCGCCACCAGTTCGTCCTGGTCCACCACAAGGCGGAGCACCTTGTCGATCTGCGCACCCCGGCTCTCAAGCAGGCGATCTAACGCCTCGGCCTGGGCCACGGTGCGCGGAAATCCGTCGAAAATCGCGCCGCCGGCCGCTTCGGCCTGGGGCAGACGCTCTTCGATCAATGCAATGACGATCTCGTCGGACACCAGATCGCCGCGGTCCATGATGTCGGCGACGCGCTGGCCCAGCTCGCTTCCGGCGCTGCGCGCAGCGCGCAGCATGTCGCCGGTGGAAAGCTGCACCCAGCCGCGGTTTGCGACCAGGCGTTTGGCCTGGGTGCCCTTGCCGGCGCCCGGCGGTCCGAACAGAACCAGATTCATTTCTTCCGCCCCCGCAGCTTCGTCTTCTTGATCAGCCCCTCATACTGGTGCGCCAGCAGGTGGGACTGAATCTGGCCGACGGTATCAAGGGTCACCGAGACCACGATGAGGATGGCGGTGCCCCCGATATAGAAGGGAATGGCGCTGTACTGCGCTTTCAGGATCTCGGGCAGAAGGCAGACGATGGTCAGATACCCGGCCCCGATCACGGTGAGGCGCGACAGCACATAGTCGAGATATTCCGCGGTGCGCTTGCCCGGACGGATGCCCGGCAGGAAGCCGCCATACTTCTTCAGGTTCTCCGCCGTGTCTTCCGGATTGAAGACGATGGAGGTGTAGAAGAAGGTGAAGAAGATGATCATCGATCCGTAGAAGGCGATGAACAACGGCTGACCCGGGCCGAGCAGCGCCACGACCTGGCGCAGCCAGTCGGGACCGGACTGGGCCGAGAAGCCCGCCACAGTGGCCGGCAGCAGCAGAAGCGAGCTGGCGAAGATCGCCGGGATCACACCGGCGGTGTTCAGCTTGAGCGGCAGGAAGCTGGATTCCCCGCCGGTCATCTTGTTGCCCACCTGGCGCTTGGGATACTGGATCAGAAGCCGGCGCTGGCTGCGCTCGATGAACACCACGAAGGTCAGCACCGCGATGATGCCCACGAGCATCGCCACGATAACGCCGCCCGGCAGCGTGCCCGAGGCGCCCTGCTCGAGCGCCTGGAACAGCGCACGAGGCATTTCCGCGATGATGCCGGCGAAGATGATCAGCGAGACGCCGTTGCCGACGCCGCGCGCGGTGATCTGCTCGCCGAGCCACAGAAGGAACATGGTGCCGCCCACCAGCGTCACGACGGTGGACGCCAGGAAGAAGGGCCCAGGGTTCATCGCGATCGAGGCGCCGCTATTGGGATCGACGGCCTGCATGCCGAGCGCGATGGCGAAGGCCTGAACCGTCGCCAGCACCACGGTGAGATAGCGCGAATACTGGTTGATCTGCTTGCGGCCCTGCTCGCCGCCTTCCTTCTTCATGCGCTCCAGGCTCGGCACGGTGGCGGCCATGAGCTGCATGATGATCGAGGCGGAGATGTAGGGCATCACGTTCAGGGCGAAGATCGCCATGCGCTCCACGGCGCCGCCCGAGAACATGTTGAAGACCCCGAGAATGCCGCCCTGCTGGCCTTCGAAGGCCAGGCGGAATTGCTCAAAATCGATCCCGGGGATCGGCACATAGGTGCCGACACGGTAAATCACGAGCACGAGCAGCGTGAACAGGATGCGCTGCTGCAGCTCCTTGGCGCGGGCGAACGCCCCGAAATTCATGTTCGAAGCGAGCTGTTCGGCGGCTGACGCCATGTTGTCGTATGCTCCTGAACTCGGGACGTAAAAGCGAAACGGGACCGGCTTCACTTAGGAAGCCGGTCCCGCGAATGCGAGACTACTCGGCCTTTTCGGCCTTCTCGACCGCAGGCTTGGTCATGGTGACCTTGCCGCCGGCCTTCTCGACGGCCGCAGCCGCCGGCTTGGAGGCGCCGGCCACGGTCAGGGTGAGCTTGGCTTTAAGCTCTCCGCCGCCGATGACGCGAACGCCGTCCTTGACGCGGCGAATGACGCCGGCCTTGACCAGCGCATCCGCGTTGATCTCCGACTTGGCGTCCAGCTTGCCCGCGTCGATCGCGGCTTGCAGACGGCCCAGGGTGACCTCGGCGAATTTCGAACGGTTGGGCTGGTTGAAGCCCCGCTTCGGCAGACGCTGGTGAAGCGGCATCTGACCGCCCTCAAAGCCCTTGATCGCCACGCCGGAGCGCGACTTCTGACCTTTGACGCCACGGCCGCCGGTCTTGCCTTTGCCGGAGCCGATGCCGCGCCCGACGCGCATGCGCGGCTTGGTCGAGCCCTCGTTATCGCGCAATTCGTTCAAGCGCATTGTTGTCTCTCCTTGTCAGGAGCGCAGGGCTTCGAGCCCCGGCGCTACTCGACGATCTGGATCAGGTGGGCGACCTTGGCGATCATGCCGCGAACCGACGGCGTATCTTCAAGCTCGCGCTCTTTGCCGATCCGGCCCAGGCCCAGACCGCGAAGGGTCGCAGCCTGGCTCGGCGGACGGCGGGTGCTGCTGCCGGTCTGGCGCACGCGTACGGTTTTCTTGCTAGCCATCACGCGCTCTCCTTACGATTCAATCGCTTCAGGGGCGCTGGCGCCGTCCTGGCGGCGGTCGACCAAGTCGGCCACTTTCATGCCGCGCTTGGCGGCGACCGAACGCGGCGAGTTCTGGGCCTTGAGGGCCTCGAACGTCGCACGCACCATGTTGTAGGGGTTCGACGAGCCGGTGGACTTGGCCACCACGTCCTGGACGCCGAGGCTTTCCAGAACAGCGCGCATCGGACCGCCGGCGATCACGCCGGTGCCCGGAGGCGCGGCGCGAAGAACGACCTTGCCCGCGCCCCAACGTCCCTTGACGTCGTGGTGCAGGGTGCGGCCCTCGCGCAGCGGCACGCGGACCATGGTCTTCTTGGCTTCTTCGGTCGACTTGCGGATGGCTTCCGGCACTTCACGCGCCTTGCCCTGTCCGAAGCCGACGCGACCTTTGCCGTCACCGACCACTGCAAGCGCGGCGAACTGGAAGTTCCGGCCGCCCTTCACGGTTTTGGCGACCCGGTTGATCTGAACGAGCTTGTCGATCAGTTCCGGTTCGTCGTTGTCGTCCTTGCGACGCCGGTCGCGACCGCGATTGTCTTCTCGAGCCATGCGTTCGCTCCCTTAGAAACTCAGGCCGCCGTCGCGGGCGGCGTCGGCGAGCGCTTTGATGCGCCCGTGATAGATGTAGCCCCCGCGGTCGAAGACGACCTCGGTCAGACCCTTCTCCTTGGCCCGTTCGGCGACCTTGCGGCCGACTTCCTGAGCGGCCGCGACCGTGGCGCCGGAAGCGTCAAGCCCCGGCTCGATCGTGGAGGCCGCCGCCACCGTGACGCCGTTGGCGTCGTCGATGATCTGGGCGTAGATGTGCTTGGAGGAGCGGTGGACCGACAGACGCGGCCGACCGGCTCCCAGTTTGCGAAGCCGGGCGCGGTTGCGTTGCGCGCGGCGGCGCATGTGTTCTCGAGGCGTTTTCATAACCGACCCTACTTCTTCTTGCCTTCCTTGCGGCGGACATGCTCGCCGGCGTACTTCACACCCTTGCCTTTGTAGGGCTCGGGCGGACGATAGCCGCGGATCTCCGCTGCGGTCTGACCGACGGCCTGGGCGTCAGGCCCCTCGATCTTGATCTCGGTCGGCTTGGGCGTCGCGAGCGTCACCCCTGCGCGCGGTGTGTACACCACATCGTGGGAGAAGCCGAGCGACAGCTTGAGATCGGTTCCCTGCATCTGGGCGCGGTAACCGACGCCCACCAGTTCCAGGGATTTCTCGAAACCGTTCGTGACGCCATGGACCATGTTCTTAATGCGCGCACGCGCGGTGCCGAACATCATCTTGGCGGTTTTGGAATTCTCTACCGGCTCGACGCGGATGGCGTTGTCTTCGTGAAGGATGCGCACGCTGGTGGGCGCGGCGAAGGAGAGTTCCCCCTTCGGACCTTTCACGGAAACAAGACCGCCGTTCACCGTCGCGGTGACGCCGGAGGGAATTTCGACAGGCAACTTGCCTAGACGGGACATGCGCCTTCCTTCCCTAACTGACGTGGCAGAGGATTTCGCCGCCGACATTCTTTGCGCGGGCGGCGGCGTCGCTCATCACACCCTGGGGGGTGGAGATGATCGCGATGCCGAGCCCGTTCTGAACGAGCGGCAGGTCACGGACTTTACGGTATTCGCGGCGGCCAGGCTTGGAGACGCGCTTGATGTCGGAGATGACCGGCGCGCCCTCATAATACTTCAGCTCGATGTCGAACTGCTTGAAGCCTTTGGTGTCGGCGCTTTCCGAATAACCACGGATATACCCTTCGTCGAGCAGCACCTCGAGCACGCGGCCACGCAGCTTGGAAGCCGGCGTGGACACGGTGGTGCGCTTGCGCATCAGGGCGTTGCGGATGCGGGTCAGCATATCGCCGAGCGGATCGTTCACGGACATGGGTCCTCCTCCCTACCAGCTCGACTTGACCATGCCCGGGATAAGCCCGTGGCTGGCCAGTTGACGCAGCGCGATGCGCGACATCTTCAGCTTGCGGTAATATGCGCGCGGGCGGCCGGTGATCAGACACCGGTTGCGCACACGGGTCGGCGCGGAATTGCGCGGCAGGTCGGCCAGCTTGAGCTGGGCGCCAAAACGCTCTTCCACGGGCTTGGACGTATCGCGGGCGATCGCCTTCAGCGCGGCGCGCTTGGCGGAGTATTTCTCCGACAGGCGTTGACGCTTCAGGTTCCGCTCGACAGCGCTCTTCTTAGCCATTCAATCTTTCTCCTCGCGTGCGGAACCACCCTGGCTCCGCGTTCCTGCCGCGTCAGCTCGTGAACGGAAAATCGAGCTCGGCCAGCAGGGCCTTCGCTTCTTCGTTGGTTTTTGCGGTCGTGGTCACGATGATGTCCATGCCGCGGATCGTATCCACCTTGTCGTAGTCAATTTCCGGGAACACGATCTGTTCTTTCATGCCCATCGCGAAATTGCCACGTCCGTCAAAGCTCTTGCTGTTGAGCCCGCGGAAGTCGCGCACTCGCGGCAGAGCGATCGTAATCAGACGATCGATGAATTCGTACATGCGATCCTTGCGAAGGGTGACCTTCGCGCCGATCAGTTGTTCTTCGCGCAGCTTGAAGCCGGCGATCGACTTGGTGGCCTTGGTGGCGACCGGCTTCTGGCCGGAAATCGCCATCAGGTCCGCCAGAGCGCCCTGGATCTTCTTGGAATCCTGAGCGGCCTCGCCGACGCCCATGTTGATCACGACCTTGTCAAGGCGCGGGATCTCCATGTCGTTCTTGTAGCCGAACTTCTCTTTCAGCTTCGCGCGAATCTCTTCGCGGTACAGCGTCTTGAGGCGCGGTTCGTATTCAGCGACGTCAGCCATCGATCACCTCGCCGGATTTCTTGGAGATGCGCACCTTCTTGCCGTCCCGGACCTCGAAGCCGACGCGGGTCGGTTCGTTGGTCTTGGGATCGACCAGCGCCACGTTGGAAACGTGGAGCGGCGCATCCTTCTCTTCAATGCCGCCGGCGTTCGTCTGCGTCGCGCGCTGATGGCGCTTCACAGTGTTGACGCCGGAGACCACGACCTTGTCTTCCTTCGGAATGACGCGGGTGACCTGACCGGTCTTTCCCTTGTCCTTGCCCGACAGGATAACGACCTTGTCGCCTTTTTTGATCTTCGCAGCCATGGCTTACAGAACCTCCGGCGCGAGCGAGACGATTTTCATGTGCTGCTTGGCGCGCAGCTCACGCGGCACCGGACCGAAGATCCGCGTGCCGATCGGCTCGTTGTTGTTGTTGAGCAGCACGGCCGCGTTGGTGTCGAAGCGGATCACGCTGCCGTCGCGACGCTTGATGTCGCGCGCAGTGCGCACGACGACCGCGCGGCGGACGTCACCCTTCTTCACACGGCCCTTGGGCGTGGCTTCCTTGACCGAGACGACAATGATGTCGCCAATGCCGGCGTACCGGCGCTTCGCGCCGCCGAGCACCTTGATGCACTGCACGCGGCGGGCCCCGGAATTGTCGGCCACGTCCAGATTGGATTGCATCTGGATCATCGCGGATCCTCCGTTATCAGCGGATCATCCCGAACAAAGGCTTACGCCCCGGACGGAACGACCTCCCACCGCTTGAGCTTCGATTTCGGCGCGCATTCCTGAATCTGGACGCGCTCGCCAACCTTGATCCCGCCCGCTTCATTGTGGGCGTGATATTTCTTCGACCGGCGCACGGTCTTGCGAAGCAGGGGATGAAGGAAGGTACGCTCGACGCGCACGATCACAGTCTTTTCCTGCTTGTCGCTGACGACGACGCCTTGAAGGATGCGCTTCGGCATGGCCTCAGCTCCCCTGGGTTTGCAGCGCGCGGCGGCGGGTATCCGTTTTGATCCGGGCGATATCCCGGCGGATCTGCTTGAAGCGCGCTGTGTTTTCCAGCTGGCCGGTGGCCCCCTGGAAACGCAGATTGAATTGCTCTTTTTTCAGCTTGAGGAGCTCGTCCTGAAGCTGATCGTCGCTCATGGCGCGAACGTCTTCACCCTTCATCGAACTCTCTCCTACTCGCCCGGCCGGGTCACGACCTTGGTCTTGATCGGCAGCTTGGCGGCCCCGAGACGCAGCGCTTCGCGCGCGACCTCGTCAGACACCCCGTCGATCTCGAACATGATCCGGCCCGGCTTGACTTTGGCGCACCAGAATTCTGGCGAGCCCTTACCTTTACCCATCCGCACTTCAGTCGGCTTTTTCGACACCGGCAGATCCGGGAAGATCCGGATCCAGACGCGGCCCGCACGCTTCATGTGACGGGTGATCGCGCGGCGCGTGGCCTCGATCTGACGTGCGGTGATACGCTCGGGCTCAACGGCCTTGAGACCATAGGACCCGAAGTTCAGCGTGAAGCCGCCCTTGGCGTTGCCATGGATCCGGCCCTTGTGCGCCTTGCGGAATTTGGTGCGCTTCGGTTGAAGCATCGTTCTTCTCCCTCGCCCCGCTTAAGCCGCTTGACGTCCCGAACGAGCGCGCTGCTCGCCGGAGTCCATCATGCGCTTTTCCTGCGCCATCGGATCGTGCTCCAGGATCTCGCCTTTGTAGATCCAGACCTTGATCCCGATGATGCCCATCGCGGTCTTGGCCTCGGCGAACCCGTAATCGATGTCGGCGCGCAGCGTGTGAAGCGGCACGGACCCGTCAGCATATTTCTCGGTCCGCGCGATCTCGGCGCCGCCCAGACGGCCGGCGCACATGATCTTGCAGCCCAGAGCGCCCATGCGCATGGTGGTCTGGAGCGAACGCTTCATGGCGCGGCGGAACGCCACGCGGCGCTCCAGCTGCTGAGCGATCGACTCGGCCACCAGGCTCGCGTCCATCTCCGGCTTGCGGACTTCGACGAGGTTCAGGAACACTTCGCCGTCGACCATCTTGGAGACTTCGCGGCGCAGCTTCTCGATATCGGCGCCTTTTTTACCGATCACCACGCCCGGACGGGCGGTGTGGATGGTGATGCGGCACTTCTTGTGCGGACGCTCGATCACAATACGCGAAACCGAGGCGTTCTTGAGGCGCGCCTTGAGAAACTCGCGGATTTTGATGTCCGCGTGCAGCAGCTCGGCGTATTCCTCGCCCTTGGCGAACCAGCGGCTCTCCCAGGTACGGTTGATCCCGACACGAAGGCCGATCGGATTGATCTTCTGACCCATTATGCGGCCTCCTCGACTTCACGCACCACGATCGTCAGCTCGGAGAACGGCTTGAGGATTTTGGCGCCACGGCCGCGAGCGCGGGCGCGGAAACGCTTCATCACAAGGTTCTTGCCGACATAGGCTTCGGACACGACCAGAGAGTCGATGTCGAGCCCGTGATTGTTCTCGGCGTTCGCGATGGCGCTTTCGAGCACCTTCTTGACGTCCTTGGCCGAGCGCTTGCGTGAGAACTCGAGATCGTTCAGAGCGCGCTCGACCTTCTTGCCACGGATCATCGCCGCAACGAGGTTCAGCTTCTGCGGGCTGATGCGCAGCATGCGCAGCTTCGCGCGAGCCTCGTTCTCAGCGACGCGGCGGGGGTTCTTGACCTGGCCCATCGCTACTTCCTCTTGGCTTTCTTGTCCGCAGCGTGACCGTAGTAGGTCCGCGTCGGGGCGAATTCACCGAGCTTGTGACCGACCATTTCTTCGGACACGAGCACGGGAATGAATTTATTGCCGTTGTGAACCTGAAAAGTCAGACCGACGAACTGCGGCATGACAGTGGACCGGCGCGACCAGGTTTTGATCGCCTGCTTACGGCCCGCGTCATGCGCGGCGTCGGCTTTCTTCAGGAGGTATCCGTCCACAAACGGACCTTTCCAGACAGAACGAGGCATGAGCCGGTCCCTTAACGTTTCTTGCGCTCGTGGCGCGAGCGGATGATGAACTTGTCGGTCGACTTGTTACGGCGGGTCTTGCGGCCCTTGGTCGGCTTGCCCCAAGGGGTGACCGGGTGACGGCCGCCCGAGGTGCGGCCTTCGCCGCCGCCATGGGGGTGATCGACCGGGTTCATGGCGACGCCGCGAACCGACGGACGTTTGCCCATGTGACGGGTGCGGCCGGCCTTGCCCAGATTGATGTTCATGTGGTCGGGGTTTGAAACCGCGCCCACAGTGGCCATGCAGTCCTGGTGAACCATGCGAAGCTCGCCGCTCATCAGGCGTACCTGAGCATAGCCGGCGTCACGGCCGACCAGCTGAGCGTAAGACCCGGCGGAGCGAGCCACCTGGCCGCCCTTGAGAGGCTTCAGCTCGACATTATGCACGATCGTACCGACCGGCATCGCCTTGAGCGGCATGGCGTTGCCCGGACGAACCTCGACGCGCTCGCCGGCCAGGATGGTGTCACCCACCGACAGGCGCTGCGGCGCGAGGATGTAAGCGATCTCGCCGTCTTCGTACTTCACGAAAGCGATGAACGCGGTCCGGTTCGGGTCGTACTCAAGACGCTCGACCGTCGCCGGCACGTCGAACTTGCGACGCTTGAAGTCGATCTGGCGATACAGGCGCTTGGCGCCGCCACCGCGACGACGCGCCGTGATACGGCCGGTATTGTTACGTCCGCCCTTCTTGCGAAGGCCCTCGACGAGGGTCTTCTCGGGACGGCCCTCATACAGGTCCGAGCGGTCCACAAGGACCAGGCTGCGGCGGCCCGGCGAGGTCGGCTTGAAAGTCTTCAGAGCCATTGTTGCTACTCCTCCTGGCCGCGCTAAAGGCCGGTGGTGACGTCGATGGAGTGGCCCTCTTCGAGGGTCACGACCGCCTTTTTGACGTCGTCACGCTTGCCCGCGATGCCGCGGAACCGCTTGGTTTTACCCTTGAGGCGGAGAGTGTTCACGGCCTTGACTTTGACCTTGAACAATTCCTCGACCGCCTCGGCGATGTCTTTCTTGTTCGCGCTCAGCGGCACACGGAAGACCACCTTGTTCTCTTCAGAGAGCAGGGTCGACTTCTCGGTGATGACCGGCGCGATCAGGGTGTCATAGTGCTTCGGCGAGGGCATCACGCGGCCTCCTGCGGCGCGAGCCGCTCGTTGATCTTCTCGATCGCCGCCTTGGTCAGGACCAGCGTGTCGCGGCGCAGCACGTCATAGACATTCAGGCCTTGCGCCGGCAGCACGTCGATAAGCGGAATATTGCGCGCGGCGCGGGCGAAGTTCTCGTCCAGCGTGTCGCCGTCGATGACCAGGGCGTTCTTCAGGCCGAGCTTTTGAAGCTTGGCGGTGAGATCCTTGGTCTTCGGCGCGTCGAGGCGGGCCTCGTCGAGCACGATGAGCTGCTTGGCGGCCACTTTCGACGACAGCGCGTGCATTAGCGCCAGCGCCCGGACCTTCTTGGGAAGCTCGGTGGCGCGGCTGCGAACGCGCGGGCCATGGGCCACGCCGCCGCCGACGAAGATCGGAGCCGAACGCGCACCGTGGCGCGCGCCGCCCGTACCCTTCTGGCGGTACATCTTCTTCTTGGTGCGCTTGATCTCCGAGCGCCCTTTGGTCTTGTGCGTGCCAGTCTGGCGGCGAGCCAGCTGCCACTTGACCGCGCGCTGCAAGATGTCGGCGCGGATCTCTTCGATGCCGAAAATGGCGTCGTCGAGGTCGACCGACCCGGCCTTGCCGGAGTCCAGCTTGATGACGTCGAGTTTCATTATTCGCTAGCCCCTTCGTTCTGGGCTTCAGCCGAGTCACCGGCCGGGGCGTCCGCGACAGGCGCCTCGTCAGCCGGATTGTCGGCTTCAAGCAACTTGGCCGGATACGGCAGATCGTCAGCGCGCTTGATCTTCACCGCGTCGCGGATCTCGACCCAGCCGCCGGCCGAACCCGGCACGGCGCCCTTGATCCAGATCAGGCCGCGCTCAGCATCGACGCGCACCACTTCCAGGCTCTGGGTGGTGACGCGCTCGGCGCCGAGATGGCCCGCCATCTTCTTACCCTTGAACACCTTGCCCGGGTCCTGGCACTGGCCAGTGGAGCCGTGGGCACGGTGCGAGATGGACACGCCGTGCGTGGCGCGCATGCCGCCGAAGTTCCAGCGCTTCATGCTGCCGGCGAAACCCTTACCGATGGAGGTGCCCGCCACATCGACGCGCTGGCCGATGGCGAAGTGCTCCGCCGACAGCGAGGCGCCGGCTTCCACCAGTGCGTCTTCGCTGACGCGGAACTCCACAAGCTTGCGCTTGGGCTCTACGGAGGCTTTCGCGAAATGGCCGCGGAGCGCTTTGGTGGTGCGCTTGGCTTTCGCCTTGCCCGCGCCCAGCTGGAGCGCGGTGTAACCGTCTTTGTCCAGGGTGCGCTGCGCGACGACCTGAAGGCCGTCCAGGTGCAGCACGGTCACCGGGACATGGTTGCCGTCTTCGGAGAAGACGCGCGTCATGCCCAGCTTTTTGGCCAGAAGACCGGTGCGCAGTTTTTCAGCCTGTTGCATGGCCTTACGCTCCCAGCTTGATCTCGACGTCGACACCGGCCGACAGGTCGAGCTTCATCAGCGCGTCCACCGTCTGCGGTGTCGGATCCACGATGTCGAGGACACGCTTGTGCGTGCGGATCTCGAACTGCTCGCGGGATTTCTTGTCAATGTGCGGACCGCGCAGCACCGTGAAGCGCTCAATGCGGGTCGGCAGCGGAATGGGCCCGCGTACATTCGCGCCCGTACGCTTTGCGGTGGAAACGATCTCGGTCGCGGAGCTGTCAAGCACGCGGTGATCGAACGCCTTGAGGCGAATTCGGATGTTTTGTTGCGCCATCGGTCCGGTCCCAACATGCACAAGAGACGCGACAGGACGGGGACCGCCCCTCGCGAGCTCATGCGTTTTCAAAATATGTTCGCTTCAATGGACTGCGTTCGCCAGTGGCGCTGCCAGCCCTTCTGAGGTCGCGGTTGATACGCGTTCGGGCGCCGGGCGTCAACACCTTGTCACGCAAATGATAGAGATCACGCAGCCTTTCCGCAGCAAGCGCCCGCCAGACGACCGCGGCCGGGCGGGTCAGACCCGCAAGCGGCCTGCTAACCGTCGTGCCCCGGGCTGAAACCGGCTGAGCCGCGGCGCCTTGGGCGGCGAAATCGGCGCTATCGGCATGACCGTCCCGGGCCGCGCGGCCGCGGCGCCGGCCGCCCCGCATCCCCGCCGCCCTGAACGGCTCTGCGCGAGCGATTCGCTCCCACCCCGCCCACGAACGAAAACGGCCCGGAGCGAGTGCTCCGGGCCGTCCTGTCTTCAGTCGCCTGTGGTGAGGCGCAGCGGCCTACTCGAGGATTTTCGAGACCACGCCCGCGCCCACGGTGCGGCCGCCTTCACGGATGGCGAAGCGCAGCTTCTCTTCCATCGCGATCGGGTTGATCAGCTCGACCACCACTTCCACATTGTCGCCCGGCATCACCATCTCGGTGCCCTCTTTCAAGGTCACAACGCCGGTCACGTCCGTCGTGCGGAAGTAGAACTGCGGACGATAGTTGGAGAAGAACGGCGTGTGACGGCCACCCTCTTCCTTCGTCAGAATGTAAGCCTCGGCCTCGAACTTCTTGTGCGGCTTGATCGTGCCCGGCTTGCACAGAACCTGGCCGCGCTCGACGCCCTCGCGGTCGACGCCGCGAAGCAGCACGCCCACATTGTCGCCGGCCTGGCCCTGGTCGAGAAGCTTGCGGAACATCTCCACGCCCGTGCACGTCGTCTTCACGGTGTCGCGGATGCCCACGATCTCGATCTCTTCGCCGACCTTCACAACGCCGCGCTCGACCCGGCCCGTCACAACAGTGCCGCGGCCCGAGATCGAGAACACGTCCTCGATGGGCATCAGGAAGTCACGGTCGATGGGACGCTCAGGCGTCGGGATGAACTCGTCCACGGCCGCCATCAGCTCACGGATCTTGTTCTCGCCGATTTCCGGCTGCGTGCCGTTCATCGCATGCAGCGCGGAGCCGGCGATGATCGGAATGTCGTCGCCCGGGAAGTCGTAGGACGACAGAAGCTCGCGCACTTCCATCTCCACCAGCTCCAGGAGCTCCTCGTCGTCGACCTGGTCGACCTTGTTGAGGAACACCACCAAAGCCGGCACGCCGACCTGGCGGGCCAGAAGGATGTGCTCGCGCGTCTGCGGCATGGGCCCGTCGGCGGCGTTCACAACCAGAATCGCGCCGTCCATCTGCGCCGCGCCCGTGATCATGTTCTTCACGTAGTCGGCGTGGCCCGGGCAGTCCACGTGGGCGTAGTGACGGTTTTCCGTCTCGTACTCCACGTGCGCCGTCGAGATCGTGATCCCGCGAGCCTTCTCTTCCGGCGCGCCGTCAATCTGGTCGTACGCGCGAAAATCGCCGAAATACTTCGTGATCGCAGCCGTCAGCGTCGTCTTGCCATGGTCCACGTGACCGATCGTGCCAATGTTGGCATGCGGCTTAGACCGTTGAAACTTTTCCTTACCCATCGTCGTGATCCTCACGCTTCGGACTGCACACGGACGGCGCGCGCGGCCGCCTCAAAAACTGAGCGCGGGGCATAACGCCCGATCCGCTCCATGGCAAGGGGCATTAGCTTACAGGCGCTGCAGCGCCGGACCTCGCCTGATCGGGGGCCGGGACTTCAAGCGCGCCATGGGAAATCACCGGCGCGATGGAGCGGGTAGCGAGAATCGAACTCGCGCGTTCAGCTTGGGAAGCTGACAGGCTACCATTACATCATACCCGCTAAGGGCCGGAGCTGGTGTTTATCAGACCGGCCGAGCGCTTGCCAAGCGCCGTGCGCGGCGCACGAATGGGGCTCGGCCCCGCTCTCGGGCCCCGCTCTCAGCCTTGTGATGGGTGTCCGCCTTGGCGCCGCCGCGCTTCGGGCTATCGCTTTCAAAGATAACACGAACGCAATGAAGGGCCCGGCTTGACCCCCGACGATCTTTCCCCCCCTCGAACCTTGCTCAAGTTTTCAGACCCCCAAGTCACCGCCCGCGGCGAGACCCGCGCCAGCGTGGATTTCCGGGCGCTGGAGACGCTGTGGTTCAACACCGGCACGCTGTGCAACATCGCCTGCGCCAATTGCTATATCGAGAGCTCGCCGACCAATGACCGGCTGGTCTATCTGACGCCGGACGACGTCGCGCCCTATCTCGACGAGATTGGTGCGCTGGGCCTGGGCCCGTGCGAAATCGGCTTCACTGGCGGCGAGCCCTTCATGAACCCCGACATGGCGCGCCTGGCCGAAATGGCGCTGGAGCGCGGCCATGACGTCCTGATTCTCACTAACGCCATGAAGCCCATGATGCGCCCGAAGGTGCAGGAGAGCCTGCTGGCCCTGCAGGCGCGCTTTGGTGACCGCCTCACATTGCGCATCTCCATCGACCATCACAGCCGGGCCGCCCATGACGCCGAGCGCGGGGCCGGCAGTTTCGACGCGACGCTTGAAGGCGTGGAATGGCTCGCACGCCACCGCTTCCGGCTGTCTGCGGCCGGTCGGTCGGTGTTCGAAGAGGATGATGCGGACGCGCGCGCCGGTTTCGCCCGGCTGTTTAAGCGCCTGGGAGCGGACATCCCGGCGCAGGATCCCTCACGCCTTGTGATCTTCCCCGAGATGGACCCGGACGGAGACCCGCCCGAGATCACCACCGCGTGCTGGGATATTCTGGGCAAGGACCCGGCCGCGATCATGTGCGCATCCAGCCGCATGGTGGTGAAGCGGCGCGGCGCGGACCGCCCGGTCGTGCTGGCGTGCACGCTGATTTCCTATGACGAGGCGTTTGAAATGGGCGCGACGCTCGAAAACGCCCTGCGCCCGGTGGCTCTGAACCACAAATTCTGCGCCCAGTTCTGCGTGCTGGGCGGGGCGAGCTGCTCATAAGGCGGCTTTTTTGCCGCCATCACGCCCGTGATTAACATCGGATCAACAGCGCAACGCCTCGAACCCCGGGCTCAATTCGCTCGGCGGCGGCGGTTTTTCACATTTTAAATCAAATATATAGAGGTCGCCTGACCTCTATTGCGACAGTTTTGTAAAATAGTGCTTTTCATCCGGACCCGGAGGTATTACAGTTTTGTGACCCTGGGGTGACGGAACCATAACAAGAAATCGTCCGGACGGGTTTTGCGGCGCTCACCCTACGCCAGCCATCCGCCCCTCCTGAAAGGAGACCCGACATGAAAGCTCTTTTCTCCCGCGCCGCCCTGGCCGCCACGCTTGCAGCCGCTGCGTTTGGCGCTCCGGCGCTCGCCCAGCAGGCGCCGACCTTCGAATTCACCGTCGAGCGCGCCAGCCTGACCAGCGAGACCGATGTGCGCCGCGCCTATCAGCGCCTCGAGACCGAGGCCGGACGTTACTGCCAGGCCCTGGATCTCACCGACCGACGCGCCACTGCGCGGTGCAGCCTGGACGTGATCGCCAACGTGGTCGACGCCGTGGGCGATGACCGCCTGGACGCCTATCACACCGATCAGACCGGCGATGACCGCATGGTCGCCTCGGTCGGCGGACGCTAGGCGCTGCAAGGATCGGCACGGGCCACGCCCGCTCGCCGCCCTGACTTTAGAATACACGGTCTTAGTCGACACGGCCCGCCCGGCGCATCCGGGCGGGCCGATTGTTTTTGGAGCTTCTCATTGCGCCCGCGCGTGGTAGCGTGTCGGCCATGATCCGCTCCGTTTTGATTATCGCCGCGCTGTGGCTGACCGGCTGCGTGTCCGCGCCCCGGACCGATCCGGCCGAGCTTCCCGCCGGCGCATTTTCACTGGATCCCGCGCACGCCAGTGTCACCTGGCGCATCCGGCATCTGGGCCTGTCCTGGTACACCGCGCGCTTCGACACCGCCGAGGCGAGCCTGGAGTTCGATCCGCAGAACCCCGCTGACGCGCAGATCACCGCCATCGTGGATGCGAACTCCCTATCCACAGGCGATACAGATTTCGACGAGACCTTGCGCGGATCGTCCTGGTTCGCCGCCGAACGCCATCCCGAAATCGTCTTCCGCTCCACCCGGATCGAGCCTTTAAGCGAGACGACGGGCCGCGTTCACGGCGACCTCACCGTAAAGGGCGTCACCCGGCCGGTGGTTCTGGAGACCGAGTTCTATGGCGGGCTCTTCAATCCGCTGGAGGGCCGGCGCACGCTGGGTTTCGGAGCCGATATGACACTTGACCGCACCGAATTCGGGATTGGAAATCTGCCGGGGAACTTTATCGGCGATGAAGTTCGGGTACGAATAGAAGCCGAGTTCCTTCAAAGCGAGGATTAGAAGCCCATGTCAGACGCCGTCGCCCCCTCCCCCGCCGCGCCTTCGGGCCGCTATTCCGCAGTCGCCATCGCCTTGCACTGGATCATCGCCATCCTGCTTGTGGGCATGGTGTTCTATGGCTGGTGGATGGAGGATCTGCGCGACGCGCTTCGCGCCGGCGACATCTCGATCGGATTTTTGAGCGGCGCCTATAACTGGCACAAGACCGTGGGCATCACCATCCTCGTCCTGTCGCTGGCGCGGCTCGCCTGGCGTCTGTCACACAAGCCGCCCGCCCTGCCCGAGCACATGAAATCCTACGAGAAGTTTTTCGCCCGCTTCACCCATGTCGCATTCTATGCGGCGATGATCGGCGTGCCGCTGGGCGGCTATGTGGTCGCCTCCAGCTTTGGCGACAGCTTCCCGATCCTGTTCCTCAACGAGCTCGCTTTGCCCAAGCTGCCGGTGCCCCAGACTGAGGGATTCCGCGGTTTTGCAGGCTCGGCCCACGGCGCAGGCGGCTGGGTGATCCTGGTCCTGCTCGCGATCCACGCCGGCGGGGCCCTGAAGCACCACTTCCTGGATCGGGACGGGGTCCTGCTGCGCATGATCCCGGGTCTGAACCTTCCCAAACAGGACAAGGCGTAGGCGCCATCCCAACGGCATTTTCCGCGCCGGAAGGATCGCGTTTCCGTGAGCGGCCTTGTTCGCGGCGCATTCAAGCGTACCTGAACGACTGATCTCGTCGAACAGGAGACATCCATGCGCCTTACCGTCCTCGCCGCTTGCACCGCCGCCTTGCTCGCCTCGCCCGCTTTCGCGGAGGACCAGGGTCAGAACTGGGTCATGGATCGGGATGCGAGCGCGGTCGGCTTTGAGGCCACTGCGTTCAGCGCCCCGCTCACCGGCGAATTCGAGGCCTTCTCGGCGCAGATTCGTCTTGATCCAGCCGACCTCTCCGGTGCGCGCATCGAGGCCGTGGTGGACACGTCCATCTTCGCCCTGTCGGACAGCCAGTACCGCTCCAACCTCTCCGGCGGCTCCGGACTCGCCGTTGAGGCCCATCCCGAGGCGCGCTTCGTCTCCGAAGACATCCGCGCAGTGGACGGCGGCTATGAGGCGGTGGGCGCGCTGACGATCAAGGGCGAGACAAACCCGCTCACCCTGGCCTTTACGCTGGAGATAGACGGCGACCGCGCCGTCGCCGACGGCGTGTTCAGCCTCGACCGGTCCGCCTTCGGCGTGGGCGGTGGAGACTGGGGCGATGTGGGCCCGTCAGTGACCGTGACGGTGCATATCGAGGCGGATCGGGCCGAGGGATCTGAGTCTAATTTTTACGGCGGTTGATCCATTTGCGAGCTGAGCCGTTATCGGCTCATGCTTCGCTTCATCGCCGCGCTCTTTCTGCTTTTGACGCTCACCGCCGGCCCGGCTTTCGCCCAGGCCGGCGACAGCCCCGCCGAGGCCGTGCCCGCCACCATCGCCGCCGAGAGCGCGCCGGAGGACGATGCGCGCATAACAAGGCGCATCGAGCAGCTCTTCTCTGAAATCGACGTTCTGTCGAATGTCGCCGTGACGGTGGAGGCCGGCGTGGCGACGCTCACCGGCGAAACCGCGAGCACCGAGGCGGCCCGCCGGGCCGAAACCCTCGCCGCGAGGGTGGAGGGCGTCGCCACGGTGGAGAACCGGATCCAGCGCGACGTGTCGCTGGGCGGCCGGGTCGATCCGGCGCTGGGTCAGGCCGCGGAGCAGCTGCGCGCCGGCGTGCGCGCCCTGCCCCTGGTGGGGCTCGCCCTGTTGGTCTTCGTCGCCATCGCCGGATTTGGCTGGCTCGTCACAGGGCGCAAGGCGCTGTGGCGGCGGGTCACCCCCAATCTCTTCGTCGCCGAGTTGGTGGCGGCCAGCGCCCGGGCCGTGTCGGTGGTGCTCGGCGTCGTGGCGGCGCTGAGCCTTCTGGACGCCACGGCGCTTCTGGGCGCGCTGCTTGGCCTGGCGGGCGTGGTGGGGCTGGCGCTGGGTTTTGCGGTGAAGGACACGATCGAGAACTATGTCGCCTCGGTCATGCTCTCGGTGCGCCAGCCGTTTCGCCCGAACGACCATGTGGTGATCGACGGCCATGAAGGCCGGGTGATCCGGCTGACCTCGCGCGCCACGGTTCTGATGACGCTGGACGGCAATCATCTGCGCATCCCCAACGCAGCGGTCTTCAAGGCGGTGATCCTCAATTACACCCGCAACGCCGACCGGCGCTTCGACTTCAAGCTGGGCGTGGACGCGGACGACGACGGCGAAGCGGCTGCGCGCGCCGGCGTGGAGACGCTGAAAGCGCTGCCCTTCGTACTCGGCGACCCCGAACCGCTCGGCTTCATCGAGCAGGCGGGCGATTCCACCCTCGATCTGCGGTTCAGCGCCTGGATCAACCAGACGCAGTCCGACTTTGTGAAATCGCGCTCGGCCGGGCTCGCCGCGGTGAAGATGGCGCTGGAGCACGGCGGCTTCACCCTGCCCGAACCCATCTACCGGCTGAGGTTTGATCAGCCGCCCGCCCTGCCCGGCGCCGGCCCGGCGCCGGAGGCAAGGCCGCGCCAGGCGTCCGAAGCCGGGTCTGGGCCTGGAACTGGAACAAGGACTGGGCCTGAGACTGGAACCGAGTCTGGCGCCAAGCCCGTGATCGCCGCGGACACCCGGCCCGACGAGGCGATCAAGCGCCGCGTGGAGCAGGAGCGCGCCGACGCCGGCGACCCCGATCTGCTGTCCACCGATGCGCCCCGCGAGTGACGCGTTTGCTCTTCGCGGCTTGGGCGCCTATCTCGGAGGAAAGCGTACCGGAGACGACCCATGCTGATTCTGCTTTCCCCGGCCAAGCAGCTCGATTTTTCAGAGCGCGGCCAGGCCCCGACCATGACCCGCCCGGCCCTGATGGAGCGAACGAAGGCGTTGTCAAAGTCCACCGCCCGGCTCACCGGCCCGCAGCTGGCCGACCTGATGGGGCTGTCGGATGATCTGGCCAATCTGAACCGGGAGCGGTTCAAGGCGTTCGATCCTGACAGCACGCAGGGGCGCCCGGCCGCCCTGGCGTTCGACGGCGAGGTCTATCGCGGCCTGGACGCGCCGGGAATGAGCGCTGAGGACCTGCAGTACGCGCAAACGCGCCTGCGCATTCTTTCCGGGCTTTACGGCGTGCTGCGCCCCCTGGACGCCATCCAGCCCTACCGCCTGGAGATGGGCACGCGGCTGAAGACCCGCAAAGGCGCCAATCTCTATGAGTTCTGGGGCGACGATATCGCCGATGAGCTCAAAGGCGACCTTGAGGGTCACGCCTCGAAGACCATCGTCAATCTCGCCTCCCAGGAATATTCCAAAGCCGCGAAGCTGAAATCACTGGGCGTTCGCGTGATCAGCGCCGACTTCAAGGAAGAAAAAGACGGCCAGCTTCGCGCGCTCATGGTCTACGCCAAGAAGGCGCGCGGCATGATGGCCCGCTGGATCATCGAGCACCGCATCGAGGACCCGGCCAGGCTGAAGGACTTCGATCTGGACGGATACGCCTTTGATGCGGCCGGCTCCAGCGAAGACACCCTGCTGTTCACCCGGCCCCAGCCAGCCAAGAAGCGCTAGGCGGACTGCTGGAGCGGGCGGAGGTCACCACTTGACCGGCGCCCCGGCTTGGGTGTTTCTGCACTGCAACAAAAGCATGTGAGCGGAGCAGTTTATGGGCGCGGTGCGCGTGGATCTTACCGGCCAGTCGGCCGTCATCACCGGCTCCACCTCCGGCATCGGGGCGGCGCTGGCCGAGGGGCTGGCGAAGAACGGCGCGAACATCGTGCTCAACGGGTTCGGCGAAGCGGGCGAGATCGAAACCTTCCGCGCGCGCCTTGAGTCCGAGTATGGCGTGACGGTCCGCTATCACGGCGCGGACATGACCAAGCCTGCCGAGATCGCCGCGCTTGTCGCTTTTGCTGAAGACCAGTTCGGCAGACTCGATATCCTCATCAACAACGTCGGCATCCAGCACGTGGCGCCGGTGGAGGAGTTTCCCGAAGCCAAGTGGGACGCGATCATCGCGATCAACCTCTCCAGCGCCTTCCACGCCATGAAGGCGGCGATCCCGGGCATGAAGGCGCGCGGACGCGGGCGGATCGTCAATCTGGCGTCGGTTCACGGCCTTGTCGCGAGCCCCTACAAGGCGGCGTACGTGGCGGCCAAACACGGCGTGCAGGGCCTTTCAAAGACCGCCGCGCTGGAGCTCGCCGAAACCGGCGTGACGGTGAACTGCCTCAACCCCGGCTATGTCCAGACCCCGCTGGTGGAGAACCAGATCGCCGACACCGCCAAGGCGCGCGGCATCAGCGAGGACGATGTGGTGCGTGACGTCATGCTGGCGGCCCAGCCCACCAAGCAGTTCGTCACCTATGACCAGCTGATCGGCGCCCTGCTCTACATGGTCAGCGATGACGGCGCGAACCTGAACGGCTCCGCGATCACCATCGACGGCGGCTGGACCGCCAAGTAGCCCCGACATATCGGGCTGCACGCACCTGCTAAACTGCCCTCACCGGGTCCCGGTTCGGCGGCCGGCTCCAGGCCAGGGGCGAGGCCGGGATCTACGGTGCTTGATCAGTGAAACGCTGAGCGGGCGGCGTGGTTGGTACTGCGCTTGATCCTTCGACTTTCGTAGATCCCGGTCTTTCCCCGGACCCTTGTCCGGGGATGAAACCGGGAACCGGTTAGGGTGGCGAGATCGAAGAAAATCGGCTCCCGACGCACCCCCCGGCCTTTCCGGGCCGGGACGAGACTGGGCGCGCTTCAGGCGAAGCGGGCCGGCGCTAGCGCCAGCATGTCAGCCCGCCTTCAGGCACCTCCATCCCGGCGTTGTGCGCGGCGGACCAGGCGATCGCCATGGGCGAGAGCAAATCAGGACCATCCTCGCGATTGGTGAGCACGATGACGGACTGGCCGGTGGTCAAATCCCGCAAATAGGCCGTGCCGGAATATCCGGCATGGCTGGTGAGTTTACGCCCATCGACCTCATAACTCTGCCAGCCGCGCCCATAGCCCCACCGCTCGCAGGTTTCGCCGGTGTCGAACACGCGCTGAATTTCAGCCGAGCGTTCGAGAACCGCCTCGCTCAGCAGCTGCGGATCGTTCAGCTCCGCCTCCCAGATCAGAAGGTCGTGCATGGAGGTGGTGACCCCGAAATGCGAGGTGAGGCCGAACTGCCAGACCCGCCGGTTACGCGCCAGCACGCCGTCGTACACGCCATACCCTTCGGCCCGGTGCGCAACGATGGCGGACTGATCGAGCATGGCGGTCTGCGACATCCCCAAAGGCTCCCAGAATCGCGACCGGAGAAAGGCGTCAAAACTGTCGCCAGTCACCGCTTCGACCACGATACCGAGAAGGAAATAGCCTTGGTCCGAATAACTCCAATCGGCGCCTGGCTCGAACAGAGTCGGCGTCTGCATGGCTGAGTCCAGCATGTCGGCTGTGGAGTAGTTCAGCAGAAACTCGCCGTTGGGCTTTTCTTCAAACCGGTGCGCCAGCCCGCTCATATGACTCAGCAAGTGGTCGATGGTGATCTGCGACCACGCATCGGGTGCGCCAGGGACGAAATTCACCAGACGGTCGCTCAGGCTCAGCCGTCTTTCTTCAGCCAGGGTCAACACGGCAAGCGCCGTCATGTGTTTCGTCAGGGACGCAAGTTCGAAAACGGTCTCCGGGGTGGCCGGCGCCTCATGCGCCAGGCTGGCCAGCCCGTACGCGCCCAGATGCACCGGTCGACCATCCTGCGTTACCGCGACCACGACGCCAGGGAATCGACCCTGCTCCATCAGCGCCTCGGTCGCAGCATCCACCGCTTCTATCCGCGGCGTGTCTTGTGTGGCCGCCATGTTAGCGATCAGGCCAACGACAACCAAGGAATTGAAAGTCATGAGGGGCTCCTGATTGAACGCCCCGACCATAGTGGTGGCTAAAGCACGCTCAAGTTACAAGGCCTTAAGGGTTATTCGAGGCAGGAAACAATGAGTTCCTTCCTCGTCGGCGCGGACTCGAAAGATCCGGCTGCACACACGCGCCAAAACTCCCCTCACCTGTTTCCTGTTCGATCCCCGGCTTGAAGCCGTGGGCGAGACCGGGATCCGGGCTGGACAACAAAAAACCCCGGCCTTTTCGGGCCGGGGTTTTTGCGTCGGATGAAGCGTGAACCTAGCTGTCCAGGAAGCTTCTCAGCTTGCGGCTGCGGCTGGGGTGTTTCAGCTTGCGCAGGGCCTTGGCTTCGATCTGGCGGATGCGTTCGCGGGTCACGCTGAATTGCTGGCCGACTTCCTCCAGCGTGTGGTCGGTGTTCATACCGATCCCGAAGCGCATGCGCAGCACGCGTTCTTCACGCGGGGTCAGGCTGGCGAGCACCAGCGTGGTGGTTTCGCGCAGGTTTGAATGGATCGCCGCGTCAATGGGCAGGACGGCGTTCTTGTCCTCGATGAAGTCGCCCAGATGGCTGTCTTCTTCGTCGCCGATCGGGGTTTCAAGGCTGATCGGCTCCTTGGCGATCTTCATCACCTTGCGCACTTTTTCCAGCGGCATGGAGAGCTTTTCCGCCAGCTCTTCCGGGGTCGGCTCGCGGCCGATCTCGTGGAGCATCTGACGGCTGGTGCGCACGATCTTGTTGATCGTCTCGATCATATGCACCGGGATGCGGATGGTGCGCGCCTGGTCGGCGATGGAGCGGGTGATCGCCTGACGAATCCACCAGGTGGCGTAGGTGGAGAATTTGTAGCCGCGGCGGTATTCGAACTTATCCACCGCCTTCATCAGGCCGATATTGCCCTCCTGGATCAAATCCAGGAATTGCAGGCCGCGATTGGTGTATTTCTTCGCAATCGAGATCACCAGGCGCAGGTTGGCCTCGACCATCTCCTTCTTGGCGACGCTGGCTTCGCGCGCGCCTTTCTGGACGGTGGCCACGATGCGGCGGAAATCGTCGACCGGAACGCCGGCGTCCTGGGCGATCTGGGAGATTTCATCGCGCAGCGTCGCGGCGTCGTTGGCTTCGCGATCGACAAAGCGGTCCCAGGCCTTCGACTTGCCGGCCATGTTCAGGACCCAGTCGGGATCCAGCTCGCGGCCCTGATATTCCTTGAGGAAATCAAGGCGCGGCACGCCGTGGGCTTCGGCCATGCGCAGAAGCTTGCCTTCAAGCCCCACCAGCTTCTTGTTGATGGCGTCCAGCTGCTCGACCAGCGCCTCGATGCGGGCGTTGTTCAGGTGCAGCGAATTAAGGTTCGCCACGATGCGCTCGAACACGCCCTCATAGGTGTCGCGGTCCTTCTTGGAGAAGTCCTTTCCCGACAGGCGCAGGCCCACAAGCTTGTCCTGCAGGCGGCGGAAGGCGTCGAAATCCACGGCGATCGCGTCCAGCGTCTCCATGACGCCGTCGCGCAGCTCCGCCTCCATGGCCGCCAGCGACATGTTGCCGGCGTCGTCGTCGTCATCGTCGTCAGACGAGGCGTTTTCGCCCTCGCCTTCGGACTCCTCACTGTCGGAACCTTCATCAGAGCCGGACTTGGTCCCCGACTTGGCCTGGGCGTCGCCGTCCTTGCTATCGCCGTCCTTGCCGTCGCCGGTCTCGCTGTCGGCGCCGTCATCGCTGGCCGGCGCCGTTGCGTCCTCGCGCACGCCGCCATAGGTGGCGTCCAGATCAATGATGTCGCGCAGCAGGACCTGGCCTTCCTGCAGCTCCTCGCGCCAGACCATGATGGCTTCAAACGTCAGCGGGCTTTCGCACAGGCCGCGGATCATCGCGTTGCGGCCAGCCTCGATGCGCTTGGCGATGGCGATTTCGCCTTCGCGGGACAAAAGCTCCACCGAGCCCATCTCGCGCAGATACATGCGCACGGGGTCGTCGGTGCGATCCTGAGCCGAGGTGGTGTTCTGACCGGCGACTTCGTTTTTCTTCTTGGCCGCCACCGCGCGCGGCTTGTCCTCGTCGTCCTCATCGTCCGAAGCATCAGCGGCCGCCTGGTCCTCGGCGTCCACATCGTCCTCGTTGTCCACCACCGTGATGCCCTTTTCGGACAGCTGGGAGAGGATGTCCTCGATCTGCTCGGAGTTGAACTCCTCGCTCGGCAGGACCTTGTTGAGCTCGTCGTGGGTGACATAGCCGCGTTTTTGCGCGGTCTTGATCATCGCCTTGACGGACTTGTCGGTCAGGTCCAGCAGCGGCCCGTCCTGGGTCTCGGCGGGCGCTTCGGCGGTTTCAGCGGCTTTGCTCATACGGTGTTACGTGCTCCCGGAGGATGTGGCGTTCCCAGCGCGCGAATGCGGCGGCGCGCGCTTCAGCGTCGGTGTCGGCCCCGCCTCACGGCGGCGAGGAAGGAATTGAGTGCGTCGGAATCGCCCTTTTCGAATACGTCGGCTTGGCGTGCGCGCTCCTCGGCGATGCGGGCGTCTCGAGCGACTCGTTCCATATAGGAGGTCGAAAGCCTGCGCCAAGCCTCGCTACGGCTGTCGGCATCAGCTTCTTCACCCCCAAGGCTCGCGCGCATCGGAGCCATGTCCACCGAAAGGCGCGCAAGATCAGATCCATAACCCCGGCGAATCAAAGCCTCACGCAGCCCGCCGTCAAGTACGGATTCCCCAGCGGAGCACGCGTCTAGTATCGCGTCACGCAGGCTGTCAAGCGGCCCGCACGGTGTTTCGGCCAGCGATTCGGTCTCGGCCTCTGCTATTTCGGGAAATTCCACCGCCGCCAATAGCAGCTGGCGGGCCATCGGATCAGCATGGGCGGTGCGGCGCGCCTTGAGCAGCTCGCCGGTGGGACGCGATGGCGGCGCAAACTTGCCGTGCCCATATCTTCCTCCGCCCGGCCCGCTGCGCTGAAATCCGCCGGCCTTCGCGCGCGACGGCTGGGCGCGGGCGAACAGCGTCTCCATGCGCGCCTCCAGCTCGGCGCGGTATTCGGTCTTCACGTCCGGGTCGTCGATCTTCGCCGCCAGGGCGCGCAGGCGCTTACGAAAGCCGGCGCGCCGGTCTGGATCGTCCAGCGGCTCGGCGGCGACTTCGCGCTCCCAGATCACGTCGATCAGCGGCCTGGCGCCCGCGATCGCCTCTTTCAGCGCCTCAGGCCCCTTCTCACGCAACAGATCGTCCGGGTCCGCACCGTCTTCGAGGAAGACAAAGCGCAGCGTCTTGCCCGGCTCCAACAGAGGCAAAGCGCGCTCAGCGGCCAGCGCGGCCGCGCGCACGCCCGCCGCATCGCCGTCCAGGCACACCACTGGCTCCGGCCCGGCGCGCCACAAAAGCTTGATCTGGCTTTCAGTGAGCGCGGTGCCCAGCGGCGCCACGGCCTGGCCCAGCCCAGCGCGCGCAAACGCGATCACGTCCATATAGCCTTCGGCCACAATCAGGCCCCTGGCCTTGACCTTGGGGTCGGACGCGAAGGCGCGCGCCTCGTGATAGCGATACAGGATGGACCCCTTGTGGAAGAGCGGGGTCTCCGGGCTGTTGAGATATTTCGCCCGCGCCTCCTTGGAAAGCGCGCGCCCGCCGAACGCCACCAGCCGGCCGCGCGTGTCGGTGATGGGAAACATCACCCGGCCGCGAAACCGGTCATAGGGCTCGCCGCCGTCATCGGGCTGGATCACCAGACCGGCCTCGGCAAGCTCGTCGGCGCTCGCGCCCTTCTGACGCAGGGCGCTGGTCAGGCCGCGCCGGCTGTCAGGCGCAAACCCCAAGCCGAAATGTTCGATATCCTGCGCGGTGAGGCCGCGGCGCTCCAGATAGCCGCGCGCCGCCTCGCCCGCCGGGGTCTGCAGCTGGCGCTGAAACCAGGTCTGGGCCGCCTCGACCCATTCCAGGAGCGATTTGCGCTGGGCCTCGGCCTGGGGCGAGCGCTGCTCGTCCTTGGGCACGTCGAGCCCGGCTTCAGCGGCCAGCGTCTCCACCGCCTCCATGAAGCTCAGCCCTTGGGTCTTCTGCAGCCAGGTGAAGACGTCGCCATGCTCCTGGCTGGCGAAGCAATGGTAGAAGCCCTTCTCGTCATTGACGAAAAAGCTGGGCGTGCGCTCTTTCTTGAACGGAGACAGTCCGGCGAACTCGCGGCCCTGACGCTTGAGTGCAACCGTCCGCCCGATCAGGTCGGACGGGCGGATTCGCGCCTTGATTTCGTCGATGAAGCCGTCAGGGATCGCCATGAACGCCCGCTCGCCATTGAAGCGCGAAAGCTTACCCGCGACGCCCCGCGGCGGCTAGCGCAGGGCTCACGCGCGGGTCTGGAGAAGCGTCTTCACTTCCTTGCCGGCCTGGGAGAAGTCCATGCGGCCGGTATAGCGCTGCTTGAGCGCGCCCATGCACTTGCCCATATCCTTGAGACCCGCCGCATCCAGCTCGTCGACCACGTCGCGGGCGGCGTCGGCGATCGCTTTGTCATCCATGGGCTCGGGCAGGTATTCGCGCACGATTGCGGCTTCGGTCCGCTCGCGCTCGGCCAGGTCCAGCCGACCGGCCTGCTCATAGGTGTCGGCGCTTTCCTCGCGCTGCTTCACCAGCTTCTGGAGCAGGGCCATGATCTCACCCTGATCGCAGCCGTCGCAGCGGTCTTCGGCGCGCGCGGCGATGTCGCGATCCTTCACCGCCGCCTGGATCAGGCGCAGGGTGGCCAGGCGCAGCTGGTCCTTGTTGCGCATCGCGTCTTTAAGATCGGCCTGTATTCTGTCGCGCAGCGACATGGGGCGCCTTTCATCAGCACCTGGCTTCCCCGTGGAGCCAAGCTATTGGAAAAACACGTTCTTTATTGCGCGCGGCTTGCTTGACCCTGACTGTGTTCGAGCCTAGGTTCCGCGCGTTTACCCGCCCGCCGCTCTTGAGCCTTCGCTCGCGGCCGGCGCTCATTGGAGGCGAGCACGTATGCCGGAAGCGATCGAGAATCAAGAGCGGGCCCGATCAACTTCACCAGCGGACCACAATGACGCGGCGCCCGACTGGGCCACGGCGGTCCTGGCGCTGGCCGATGGAACGCTGATCTTCGGCCACGGCGCCGGGGCCTCTGGCACCGCCATCGGCGAGCTGTGTTTCAACACCGCCATGACCGGGCATCAGGAAATCCTGGCCGATCCCTCCTACGCCGGTCAGATCGTCTGCTTCACCTTCCCCCATGTGGGCAATACCGGCGCCAACCGCCAGGACGAGGAAGCCGCCAGCGAGTTGGCGCGCACCGCCGCCACCGGCATGGTGAGCCGGGCGCGCCTGACCGCGCCGGCCAACTGGCGCGCCGAGCAGAGCTTTGAAGAATGGCTGGGCGCGCGCGGCGTCGTGGCGATCACCGGCGTCGACACCCGCGCCATCACCCGCTCCATCCGCGAGCACGGCATGCCCATGGCCGCCGTCCAGCACGCCCGCGACGGCAAGCTGGATCTTGACGCAGTGCGCAAGGCGGCGCGCGAAGCCGCCTCCATGGAAGGCGCGGAGCTCGCCGGCGCCGTGTCGCGCGCCACGGCCGGAAACTGGGACGAAGGCGGCTGGGACTGGCCGGACGGGTTCGCCACGGGGCCTGAAGACGGCCCGCTCGTAGTGGTGCTCGATTACGGCGTGAAGGCGAACATTCTGCGCCGCCTCGTGGCGGCCGGAGCGCGCGTCACCGTAGCGCCGGCCACGGCGAATTCCGCCGACGTGCTGGCGCTGAAACCGGCCGGCGTGCTGGTCTCCAACGGGCCGGGCGATCCCGCGGCGACGGGCGTCTATGCGCTGGAAACGATTCGCGGTGTGATCGACGCCGGCGTTCCGGTGCTGGGCATTTGCCTGGGCCATCAAATGCTCGCCCTGGCGATCGGCGCCAAGACGCTGAAGATGACCCAGGGCCATCACGGCGCGAACCACCCGGTGAAAAACATCGAGACCGGCCAGGTGGAGATCGTGTCCATGAACCACGGCTTCGCCGTGGATCGCGACAGCCTGCCCGACACCGCGATAGAAACCCATGTCTCGCTCTTCGACGGCACCAATTGCGGCTTCCGGCTGACCGACAGGAAGGTTTTCGCCGTGCAGCACCACCCCGAAGCCAGCCCGGGCCCGCAAGACAGCTTCAATGTCTTCGCCAACTTCGTCGCAGAGCTGGCCTGACCTCCAGCGGCTGAAAAACCTTGGGCGGTTAACACTCCTCGCGCTAGGTTTGAATCATCGCGTGAAGCTGGGCGAATATCCGGCGCACACGGGATAAATCGGCGCGCGAGGGGAGCGAGATGACGTTCAGAAAAGCTCTGATGACGGCGGTCTTTATTGGCGCGGCCGTGGCGCTGTCCGGCTGTGGCGGCGGCGGTGGAGGCTCCACCGGCGGACCCGTCACCGCGCCGCCGGCTCCGCCTCCGCCCCCTGCGCCGCCTCCTCCGCCACCGCCGCCGCCACCGCCGCCGGCGACGTTCGAGACGGGCGAATATCTTGAGCAGTACGGGCTCGGCCTGATCAACGCCTCCTACGCCTATTCCCAGGGCGCCACCGGGGCCGGGATCACCGTGGCGGTGGTCGACACCGGCATCGTGCTTGACCATCCAGAATTCGTGAACCGGCTTCTCGACGGGGTCGACGTGGCGGGCTCTCGCGGCGCCGGCGACACCGGCGACGGCCACGGAACCGGCGTGGCCGGCGTGATCGCGGCCAACAAGGACGGACGCGCCGTGCACGGCGTGGCGTTTGAAAGCCTGATCCTGCCGATCCGCGCCGACACGGTGGGGTCCTGCGAGTCCGACGGGGGTGAAGGCTGCACGTTTTCCGATTCCAGCGTGGCGCAGGCCATCGATATCGCCGTGGCGCGCGGCGCCCTGGTGATCAATCTCTCTCTGGGCCGCGGCTCTGATCTTCGTGACGGCTCGACGCTCACCTTTGCAGCGATGCGCCGCGCCGCCCGGGCCGGCGTCTTCATGGTGGTGGCCTCCGGCAATCAGGACGAGGATGAGGACGCCCCCGATCCCACGCCCGGCTTCCCGGCCAATTTCGTCAATGATCTTGAGGCGGGCGGCTTCGCGGTCGCTGTGGGCGCGGTGGACGAAAACAAGCTGATCGCCGACTTCTCCAATCGCGCCGAGGGCGCCGAGGCTTTCTTCCTCTCCGCACCCGGCGTGCGCATCGTCGCTCCCGGTGAAGACAGTGACGATGGTGATCCGCAATACTTCCGGTGGTCGGGCACCAGCTTCGCCGCGCCCCATGTGGCCGGCGCGCTCGCCCTTTTGATCGAGGCCTTCCCGGGGCTGACCGGCAACGACGCCTTGTCCATCCTGTTCGACACCGCCGAAGATCTTGGCGATCCGGGTCCCGATGCGATCTATGGCGTCGGCCTGCTGGATCTTGAAGCCGCGTTCCAGCCGGTGGGAACCTCCACCGTCGAGGTGGGCGGATCGCGCGGCGAAGCGGTGCTGATCACCGCCCTGACCGCTGCGCCGTCCGGCGCGGCGGGCGACTGGATCTGGCAGTCGGGGCTTTTGAACGGGGCGATGATGACGGACGGCTATCGCCGCGCCTTCGCGATCGACCCGAAGGCGCCGCGCGCCCCGGCGCAGTCAGCCGGGCTCAGCGCCATGGAGACCGCAGCCGAGGGCGCTCTGGCGCGCACCTCGCGCACCGTCGCCGGACCGGCGGAGATCAATCTGCGCTTTTCAGAGCAGCGCCCCCATGCGCTGAGAAACCTGCCGGCCGAGACCTATAATGACGCGCCCGACGTGCGCTTCGCCTTCCGCTCGGGCGGACTGACCTTGTCGGCGGGCCGCGGCTTCGCAGCCCAGGCGCCGGGCGAAACGGCGGGCGCAAGCGCCTTGTCCCCGAGCCTGTTCTCCGGCGCCGTCGCCGGGCTGACCAGCCAGCGCGAATGGGCCTCTCTGGGCTACCGGATCGGCGATGTCTCGGTGGGCTTCAGGACGTCGGGCGCGGGCGGAGACGCCTTCTCGGCGGCCAGCGCGCTTTACCATTTCGGCGATCACGCGGTTGGCGTCGAGGCCGGGGCGGGCCGGGAGTCCGATCGCGCCCTGGGCGGGTTGTTCGCAGCGCGTTTCGGCGCGCAGGATCGCACAGAATCCAGCTTTACCGCCGCGCTCTGGTCCGGCCCGATCGGGGCAGGCTGGCGCGGCGCGGCCCGGTTTGAAGCGGCCAGCGCGCAGATCGCCCTGCCCGACTATGTGACGCTGAGCGAAAGCGTGACCGCCAGTGCGTGGAGCCTCGGCGCCGAGCGCGGCTTCGCCGGCGGCGTTTTCGGACTGACCGTGGTCCAGCCGCTGCGCGTGGAGTCCGGCTCGATCTCGACGCGCATCCCCGTCTCGGTGGACGCGGACAACAGGCTCGGTTACGAGATTCGCACAGCCTCGCTTGCGCCTTCGGGCCGGGAGCTGTCGCTGGAAGCGGGATGGCGCGTCGCTTTGAACGAGCGCACCGCCGCCAATATCGCCGCGCGCTTCACCCGGGATCCGGGCCATATCGCCGGCGCAGAGGATGAGGGACTTTTGTGGGCGGGACTTCGGACCAATTGGTAGGCCGGGCGGGCGCACCCCCCTCCTCGCTCGAAGAGCGGATCAAGCGCGCCCTGATCCCCCCGCGGCTGGAGCTCAAACGCATCGTGGCGCGCGAAAAGCGCAAGGGCGAGGCGGGCCTTCGCCTTTTGCCATTCCTGCTGGACCCGGCGCGCGCGGCCATGGATATCGGCGCCAATCGCGGCATCTGGGCCCATGAGATGGCGCGCGTATGCGAGACCGTGTGGGCGTTTGAACCCAACCCCAAGCTCTACGCCGTGCTGGCGGCCGCCGCGGCCAAGTCCGTGACCTGCCGCGCCGAAGCCCTGTCCGACGAAAGCGGCGAGGCCGAGCTTCTGGTGCCTGGCGAGGCGGGCCGCTATTCCAATCAGGGCGCCAGCCTCAATCCCGACAAGGTGGGCGGTCGCGCCCACATGCGTGTTTCCGTGACCACGGCGCGCCTGGATGATCTTGATCCGCCGCCGTCGGGCTTTCTCAAAATCGACGTGGAGGGCCATGAGCGCGCCGTGCTTGAAGGCGCGCGAGGCCTGATCACCCGCGACAAGCCGGCCATGATCGTGGAGATCGAGGAACGCCATACCGGACGCGATCTCGACGGCGAGCTGGATTTCGTGGAGGGCCTCGGCTACCGCACCCTCGCCCTCAAGGACGGCCGTCTCATCGACCGGACGCACCTGGACGTGGACCGCGACCACCGCGCGCTCGCCGGCAAGCCCGGCTACGTCAATAATTTCGTCTTCCTGGCGGTGTAGACGATGGCCCGCACCCCCTCGCTCAACCTGTCGCGCCGCGGCCTGATCGCGGCCAGCGCCGCCCTATGGGCCGCCGCCTGTTCGGGCCGGTCCGGCGCGCCGGACACGCTTTTGCGCGTGGCCATCGACGGCGAACCCGACAGCCTGGATCCGCTGAAAGGCCAGTTCGCCTCCAGCGCCCTTTTATACAAGCAGCTTCACGCTCCGCTCACAGAGTACGCGCCATCGGGAGGGCTGGCGCCGGGCCTCGCCGAGACCTGGCGCAGCCGGGATGCGCGCCGCTGGCGATTCACGCTGCGCGAGGGGCTGATCTGGTCAGACGGGGCCCCGTTCACCGCCGAGGATGTGGTGTGGACCGCGCGCCGGGCCGTGGACCCGCGCACCGGCTTTGCAGATCTGGGTGATTTCTTTGCCGTGACCGGCGCGGCGGCGGCCCTTCGCGGCGAGGCCTCGCCGGCTGATATCGGCGTGTATGCGCCGGATCCGCGCACGGTGGTGTTCGAGCTGGACCGGCCCGTGGGACTGTTCCCGGTGCTGATGCGCGAGTTCTACCCCCTGCCCCGCCAGGCGGTGGAGGCGAACCCCGATGACTGGATCAGGCCGGAGAACTGGGTGAGCGCCGGGCCCTACCTGCTGGCCGATCAGGGCGCGCTGCGCTACCGGCTGACGAGAAACCCCCGCTTCGCCGCGGTGGACAGCGTCACCGTGGAGGCCATTGAAGTGACCGTCATCGAGGACGGCGCAGCCCGCGCGCGCGCCTTCCGCGCCGGGGATCTCGACCTCGCCGACCGGCCGCCGGGCGATCAGATCAGCTTCCTGCGCGAGCGGCTCGGCGATCAGCTGCGCGCCTATGACGCGCCGATCCTGAGCTATGTGAAGGTCAATTGCGCCAGCCCGCAGCTGGCCGATGCGCGGGTGCGCCGGGCTCTGTCCCTGGCGATCGACCGGGACAGGCTGAACCGGCAATTCTTCAACGGCGAAGCCACCCCCACTGCGCGCGTGATCCCCGATCCCGAAGCGCCGGCGGCCAGCGGGCCGCAGCCCGATGCAGCGCGGATGCTGCTGGCCGAGGCCGGGTTTGACGAGGCCACCCCGCTGACCCTCACCCTGCGCGCGACCGCCGGCGACCGCGACCGGCTGGCGGTGGCGATGATGGACGATCTGGCCGCGGCCGGGGTGCGCGCCGAGCTTCTGGCGAGCTATCCGCTGGATCTGTATCAGGCCGTGGACGCAGACGATTACGACCTGGCGCTGGCGCGCTTTGATCGGGGCCTGAAATCGGACCCCGACTTCATGATGCAGCCCTTCACCCGGAACGGGTTTGCAGACAACACCAACTGGACCGGCCCGCGCCGCGCCGCGTTCGACGCGCTCATCGCCGCGGCCAATGGCGAACCGGACGCCGCGGCCCGCACCGGCCTTCTGGAAGAAGCCGAGCGCATCTTTCTGGAAGAGGCGAGCTCGATCCCGCTGCTGTTTGAAAAAGCCTACTGGATGGTGGGGTCCCGCCTTAGCGTCCCCGACGACATCCAGCCCCAGCTCTGGCGCGACCTGGAGCTGGGATAAGGCGGCGCTGACCGCGTCGTTCAGGTTAGATCGGGCGCGGGCGTAGACCTGACTCTCCCCTCGCCAAACCCGCGCTCACGCGTTAGAGACGGGTTTCAGCGTTCATCGTCGTGCAGACCCTGTCCGGAGTCCATTCCTCCGGCCGGGCGTTTGCGCGCGCAAAGACAAGAGAGTCCGCCCCATGCCCAAGCGCACAGACATCAAATCGATTCTGATCATCGGCGCGGGGCCCATCGTCATCGGGCAGGCTTGCGAGTTCGATTATTCCGGGGTTCAGGCCGTCAAGGCGCTCAAGGAAGAGGGA
>Ga0307930_1000034_pt1 | contig 88072 bp, 71 predicted proteins | sample OrgLakmetageno46_FD_203161 | JGI IMG/M metagenome (GOLD analysis project Ga0307930, IMG submission 203161) | Saline water microbial communities from Organic Lake, Antarctica - #46 | ecosystem: Environmental > Aquatic > Non-marine Saline and Alkaline > Saline | place: Antarctica: Organic Lake...
AAGTCAGCTGGGCCAAACATTGGCCACATATCCGATGGGTTAATTGGTGCAGCTTCAATTTGAACAACAACTTCGTGAGGTTTTGGCTTAGGCACATCGACTTCTAGCAATGAGAATGAAAGTTCTCCCTTGGATGAAATGGTACTAAATAGCTGTTTTGATTTGGTCATTTGAATTTTCCTTTTAAAAGTTGTTAAGCCGGTTGTTGTTTGCTAGTAAGAGGGGTTGTTATTGAAGAGTGCAGGCTGTGGCTGTTTATATTTATAGCCATATTGACGCTCTATTCATCACCCCTTTTCACAAAAATAAGGCACAGAAATGCGCTGTTTAATTAATAAAAAAATAACATGCTGAGATGGCGCTGACTAGTCAAACAAATTGTTGTATGACTATCACCAAAATCAATTTCAAAACTGAGCTGCTATAACTCTGCGTAATTAGGCAAAGATTTATAAAACCTTGACTAAGTAGGACACTATTTTACACTGAGGGAATGCTACCTCCAGAATGTTTAAGTCTAATGTCATCATTGAAAGTGAAGTTTTCTAAAGAATATCTAGTGGTCGCACAAAACGTCTCAGGGAGAAATTTGAACGTACCCGTGTATAAGTTTGTCAGCAATGTGCCAGGCCCCAAAGTGTATATCCAAAGTTCAATACACGGTGCCGAAGTGCAAGGAAACGTGGTCCTGCTTCATCTTCTCAAAGAACTAAAAGGTGCTCCACTGCGAGGAGAGGTTACTTTGGTTCCCAACTGCAACCCCGTCGGTAGTAATTTAAAGTCGGGTGAATATACACTAGGGCGTTTCGATCCGGTTAACGGCCAAAACTGGAATAGGGCTTACCATTACAATAAAGACTTAATTTCTGAATTCGCCGATAAAATAAACCCTGATATGGATATCAGTGAATTAAAGCAAGAATATCGCAGCAGACTGAGAGCGTCGATTGAAGAAAGGTTAAACAATGAATGGGGAGTGGGACTGGCCGAGTGTTTAAACCTAAAGTTGCAACTCATGGCACTAGAAGCGGATATCGTTTTAGACCTTCACAACGGGCCTGTTTCTACTCGACATATTTATGTTCCTGAGTATGCTAGAGAATCAGCCAAATATTTCAATATTCCCCATGTAATTTTAATTAATAAGGTATTTTCTGGGGCTTTAGATGAAGCCACATTTTGTCCTTGGTGGTGTTTAACAGATTCCTTGATGGAGCGCTTCCCTAGTTCCGAGTGGGACTTTGGAATTGAAGCGTTTACAGTTGAAATGGGCTCTCAAGAAGTCATTGATTTTGATGCCGGCAAAGCAGATTCCAAAGGGATCCTTTCATACTTATCATACAAAAAATGTTTTGAAACGCCCTTACAAAAGCCGGAAAATATAACACGTTATGCGGTTTATCTAAGAGACTATAAAATAATGTATAGTGGTTTTGGTGGGATGGTCGAATATGTAGCAAAGCCAGGGCAGTTTGTTAAAAAAGGTGAATTGATGGCGCGAGCACTTAATATTGATTTACTTGATGATGAGCAAGCCATTAGTTTAGTCAAAGCGCCATGTGATTTAATACCGATATTGCACTTTCCATCGGCTAGTGTGCTAGGTGGCACACAATTGTATAAGTGTTTTACCAATTACTTTGAAATTTAACTTTAGGCAACTGAACCTAGCTATTATTCTGTCCAATTAGCGTTTAAGAACCGACGTTAATGCGTTAACGCAGTAATCGACATTCTTTCTATTGCTGCCGTATCCCATTAAGCCTATACGCCATGCTTTTCCTGCTAATTCACCTAAACCGGCACCTATTTCTAGGTCAAATTCATTCAGTAATTGGGCACGGATTTTGACATCCTCAACCCCATCAGGAATACCCACCAAATTAAGCTGCGGTAAGCGATAGGTTTCTTCAACCAAAAACTCAAGACCTATATTTTCAAGGCCCGCTTTGAGTGCCAAGTGCATATCAGCATGACGCTGCCAAGCCGCTTGCAACCCTTCCTCATGCAAAATCCGTAACGATTCATGTAGGGCATAGACGCTATTTACCGGCGCAGTATGGTGGTAGGCGCGTTTTCCCCCTTGACCCCAGTAAGCCATAACAAGTTCCATATCTAAAAACCAACTTTGCACCTTGTTTTTACGGTTTTTGATAACATCAACGGCTTGTTGACTAAATGAAATAGGAGATAAACCCGGAACACAAGATAGGCATTTTTGCGTGCCTGAATAAATAGCATCTACTTGCCATCCGTCTACGTTAAGGTCAATACCGCCTAGAGATGTCACCGCATCGACTATGGTTAAACAGTCGTATTGCTTTGCCAATGCGCACATAGCCTTTGCATCGTTGCGCACTCCGGTTGATGTTTCTGCATGCACAAAAGCAACTGCTTTTGCATCGGGATGGGCTTTTAGGGCGTCTTCCAATTTATGCAGATCTGTTGGCTTACCCCAAGTGTCTTGCACCATAACGGCGGTTGCACCACAACGTATGACGTTCTGCTGCATACGGCCACCAAACACGCCGTTTTGACACACTATTACTTTGTCATCAGGTTCTAATAAATTAACAAAGACAGATTCCATTCCAGCAGAGCCAGGCGCAGAAACAGGCATCGTTAGCTGGTTTTCAGTTTGAAAAGCGTATTGTAGTAATAATTTCACTTCATCCATCAATTGGATAAACGCAGGATCTAAGTGCCCAACGGTTGGACGTGAGAGTGCGTTTAATATACGAGGGTCAACATCTGAAGGGCCCGGCCCCATCAGTGTTCTAATAGGTGGAATAAAAGTATTAAATTGCGCTTTCATGAATAACCGAGGCCTTATTTTTTATGTATGAGCCATGTTACCTTGATCCTATTGTCTAACAAGACCTTGATAGCCGGAATAAACAAAATGAATAGTGATTTAGCCAAAATAATTGGCACTGAATCAGTGATCATTTATGCTCTAGGTAACATTGTGGTAATAATAGCTAGCATCTGAAAAGTGTCACTAACGGCAAACGCTCAGAGGTATTACACAAATTCATTATGTAACGCTGTCGAATGCAAAGCAAAGACAAATATTCTATTCAGCTTACCCTCAAGGTAGATTACATCGCAGAAGCTGAAGATGGTTTTGAGGCTCTACGTTTAAAGAAGGCGGATATCGTCAGTCCTGCGCACAACAGGATCAATGATAAACGTTTTCGAATGATCGACTCAGGGCTGTTGCTTCCTTTAAATCTAGATAATTTACCTAATTACAAAGAACTTAACCCGTCTTTCAAGCACTTAAATCACTTAGTCAAAGATGGCATGCATTAAGCATTGCCATTTGCTTGGGGGCCTTATGGCCTGATATACAATACTGAGGTGTTTGATAAAGCGCCTGATAGCTGGAACGTGCTATGGGACCCAAAGTATCGTGGGCAATACACAATCACTTTGGGTAGGAGTCGATACCGCAGACGATCTGAAAAACAAAACCTTAGCGTCGTCTTGGGGTTTTGCACTGCCCGGATTAAAAAAACGTGGTGAAATTTGGAAATGGGCTCAGCACAGTTCTACCTTAGCCACAGATAAAGAGCATACCCAGCGATATGACATATTCGGTGAGATTAAGGAATTTAATCACGTTCTGTATTCAAGGACGAGTGAGAACATTGGTAACTTGAACATTTATATCGATCCGGCTTTGGCCTCTGAAGGCTTCGTAGATCGTTCGCTGTTGGTCCTCATTTCGGGTTTGGTACGAAATATATTAATGGCCTTCACTCTTGTTTTTGTCTTCTATCTGACCGTTACGAAAAAAGTTATCGCTGTTAGTTCAGCCCTCAAAGATTTAGATCCAAGCAACCCCGGTAATAATCATATACCTGAGCTCAATGTTAAGAAGAAAAATGAACTAGACGATTTACGTGAAGGTATTAATCGAATGTTGGAAATTATGTCTAGTGACATCCAGGAGCGCCAACAACGAGAGCAGGATCTTTATACTAGCCAAACAGAACTGACTTACCAAGCTAATCATGACCCATTGACTGGTTTAGTTAATCGCCGAGGATTTGAAGTTTTATTAAATCAGGCGATGCAAAGTAAGCAGCCTGAGTTTGTTTTTTGTTATCTCGAGCTCGATCAGTTTAAGATCATTAATGACACGTGTGGGCATATAGCAGGCGACGAATTGTTGCGCCAAATTGGTCATCTACTGAACAATCATATTCGAGGCAACGACGCATTAGCGCGCTTAGGCGGATATGAATTTGGTATTTTGATGCAGTATTGCAATATCAGTAACGCCGGTTTAATAGCTCAAAAACTGATTGACAAAATTGGTCAGTATCGATTTTTTTGGGAAGGTAAATCCTTTGCAATTACCGCGAGTATTGGTATCGCTTCACTTACTCAAAAAATTAAAAACACCACCGATTTACTGCGTAATGCAGATATTGCATGTTATACGGCAAAAGACGCTGGTAGAAATTGTTTTCGCATATACCAGGAAGGCATATCAGACACATCGCAATTGCATGGCGACATGCAATGGGTGAACAAAATTAATCAGGCCCTAGAAAATAATGACTTCTGCCTTTACGCACAAAAGATTGTACCTAACATAACAACAACTGAAACGGGCCTTCACTATGAAGTGCTTTTGCGTATGCTTGACATCGCCGAGGTTTCAGCAAACAGTAATAGACAAATTACAGTATTATAAAATTCCGGCCAGCAAAATCTGCTTTGAAATAACGGAAACGGCGGCTATCTCCAATCTTACTGACGCCATCGCTTTTATCGATGCAATGCATGAAAAAGGCTGCCGCTTTGCTCTCGATGATTTTGGTACTGGATTATCTTCATTCGCTTACTTAAAATATCTACCGGTTGATTATTTAAAAATTGATGGTGTTTTTGTCAAAGGTATCGTCGAGGACCCGATTGATTACGCCATGGTCAAGTCAATTCACGAAGTGGCGACGGTGATGGGTAAAAAGACGGTGGCAGAATTTGTCGAGAACAGTGATATAGAATTAAAATTAAAAGAAATTGGGGTTCATTATTCACAAGGATATGGTATTGCTAAACCTTGCCCGATAGCAGAATTAGCCGGCAATATGCAAACTAAGTCAAGCTTGAAAAATTGAGGGCAACCGCCGTCGAAGTCTATCTAGGATATTGCACCCGCTGACTGAAAGAAATAAAAGGAAATAATTATGTTGAAAACTATCCCAGAATTACTACAAGAAGCTGCAGTCAACGTACGAAGCATTAGTGCAAGCATCGCAGCAGATGAAATAAAAGAAAACAATGGTTTGCTGATTGACGTCCGCGAACCCTCAGAACATCTCACCAAAGGGGCCGTAGGAGCAATTAATATTCCACGTGGCCTTTTGGAAATGAAACTGATGGAAATAGAAAAAGACCCTCTTCGAGCCATATATTTGCATTGCGCTACTTCAGCAAGAGCAGTATTGAGTGCCGAACAGCTTGCCAGAATAGGCTATCTAAAAGTCAGTGTGATCACGTGCGATATGGATACGATCCAACAACATCATTAGTGAGATTCGATGAGAGCCTCAGTTTAGAGGCACTTGAAACATAAACGTATTTTTGCTCTAGTTTATTAATTTTTTGGCTGGCTATACGTTATCGTGAACACGCAATATGTGGCGTTCAATGAAGCTAATGCAAAGACTGCTTAGGATTGCCAAATAGCACCTTAAATTTGGCCTTAAGGCCTCTTGCACCGAGAACGCCTCTACCTAAGTAAATCCACTGATGAAATGTAATTGTGAGTGGGTTATTACTATCTATCTGCTCGACAATGCCGTATTTACAGGGTTCTGTCAGTTTTTCCTCGGTATAAGTACCAAATAATTTATCCCAAATTATAAGTACTCCTGCAAAATTTTGGTCGATGTAGTCCGGGTTAATCGCATGGTGCACTCTATGATGCGAAGGCGTATTAAATACTTTTTCAAACCAGCCTAGCTTATTTACTATTTGTGTGTGAACAAAAAATTGATACGCCAGATTAAGCGCTACAACGGTAAATACCGTAATGGGATCAAAGCCTATTAATATCATGGGTAACCAAAACACCCACATACCCGCGATCGGGTACATTAGGCTTTGCCTAAAGGCAGTGCTAAAATTCATTTTTGTTGAGCTGTGATGGACGACATGCGCAGCCCATAGCCAATGTATATGGTGCGACGCTTTATGGAACCAATAATATAAAAAGTCTTGCAGTATAAATGCGCCCAAAACCGTCATGACAGACAGTTCTATATCAAATATTCGATAATCGTAAAGCCAATAAAAAAACGGCATTAACAAAAGCAAAGCAATAGCATCAGAAGCTTGATGCATAAGTGCAAGCGCGGTATTCGCCATACTGTCTTTGATATCGTAGTATCGTCTATGCTTAACAAATTCATAAGTCACAAAAAGAATAAAGATAGGACTAAGGACGAGTAAAATAATTTCGATAGTCATGTAAATCTCCCTTCAAAACAAGCTAATACGCTCATTATCTGTGCTGATAATTCGCTCTTAAATTTTCCGCCAAGCATATTCACTTTTATAATAGCGCTGTTTTCAGCCTTTATCTTACCAACATTTTGTCTTTTAATAACTAACAATTGCTGCGGGCTATTGTAGTCAATATTTGACATACCTAGTGCAAAAGCACGTTGTTTTGCTCAAGCTAAATTTAAACGACCACCACATTATCCATAGCTTGCACTTTATAACGCTTGAACAAGGCGCTGATATCTGGATTAGGCTGGGCTAGTTTTTTTTCATTTAAAAAGTCTGGATTGTAAAGCTTAGAATATGAGCGCTCACCTAAATCACAGGCAAAGGTTACTATCGTTTTTCCAGGCCCCGATGCAGCGGCAGCACGCAGCGCTCCAGCAACATTAAGCGCTGAACTACTGCCAAGTACAATACCATCGTTGGCGGCCAAATAATGTGCCACGGTAATTAAATCAGAATCGGGTAAGTTGACCGCATAATCAATTTTGGCCTGACGGAAATTATCAACGGTGCGCATAATACCGATGCCCTCAGTAAATGAGCCACCTTGTGACTTGTATTCGTTGTTTTTCAGAAAATTATATATGCCAGAGCCATCCGGATCAACAAGCCAAACTTTGATGTTCTCATTTTGCTGTTTAAGGTAGTCTGAATTTCCCGCAATGGTTCCACCGGTGCCGCAAACGGATACAAATACATCGATTTCGCCTTCAGTTTGTTGCCAAATTTCGGGTCCTGTGTGCATATAATGAGCGCGATAATTACTTAAGTTTTCAAATTGATTTGCCCACCAATAATCTGTATTTTCTTCACCAATGCGTTTAGCTGTATGATAAAAATGCGCTGGGTTTTTAAATGGACAAGGATCAACTAACAGTAATTGTGCACCGTGCAAGCTAATTAAGCGTTCTTTTTCGATGGTTTGACCTTTTGGCATCACCACTTGGAGATTATACCCAAGCGCTTTAGCCACGATTGCAAGTCCAATACCAGTGTTGCCTGCCGTGCCTTCCACTATTGTCATGCCTGGCTTTAAATCCCCTTTTTCTTGGGCATCTAACACCATTTGCAGGGCAGCTCTGTCTTTAATTGAACCACCTGGATTTTGATATTCGCATTTTACGTAAATATCGCAGCCGGTGAGCGCTGATAATGATTCTATTTTAAGTAGGTTTGTGTTGCCTACCATCTCACTTAAATTATTTGCACGCATGACTACGTCACCTCAGTTCAGTATATATAGGCAAGCTAACATATTAAGCCATTAGTCATAAACACGATTTCATACCTATTTAAGCCGTATTATCCTAAAGAAATTAACTCGTTATTCACCTGGATGATATTCACGCACGGCATTTTTTTTAATATCGTCTGAATAAAAATACACATCTCTTAATTTCCCCGCTGCATAAAGTGGTGCTTGATCGTTAAAATGTGGACTCGCGGGGTCACCACTTTGGCCACCAGCGGAAATCGCCTTGGCTTTGACCTTATCACCAAATTCAACTACAGCGACAAAACTGTTACCGCGTGTTCCGTATATACGTTTGGTATCATTGAATGTGCGTTGACCATATGCTGCTAGCGATCCCCAGCGAGCAGAAGTAAAGCCAACAGGAATACTTGGTGCTGCATCGTCAAAGGGTTGAACAATGTCACCTGTTAAACGCTGAAATCTATTTATCTGACCCCAAGGGGTTTCTGCGCTACCAAAATCAGCAATCAGTTTTGCCTTTGCTTCAGATAATGTTACTACACCAATTTGAGCGGTATATTCAGCTACATATTGACTAAAACTAAGACCGCGGTCTGCGGCATTGACTCTTGCCGTTTCATTATCAGCCGCTTTGCGTCTAAGCGCTTGGCCCCAAAATACGGCCAGTGATGTTGCTTTTGAGTCGACGCCTGAGCGATGGTCCCATGCTTTAAGAAGCACTATCTGATCAGCGAGCTCTGCAACTGGTTCAGCATCATACGCCTTGTATAATACAGGCAGCAAAACAGTAAAGGCGGTTAAGTGAGTGTCATAGGCCGCCTCAGCCAAACTATCAAGAGTAAAGCCTTGCTTACCGTCGAGCACCTCAATAGCATGAATACCACGATAATTCTCTGGAAAATTCTCCATATACTTGGGGTAATCTTCTGCTTTGGGACTGTATTTTTGCCCTGCCATCATCCATGGCCAATTATTGGTATTGTTTAAATAGCCACTTTTTGGATTAAGGCCACTAACGGTCTCTTCGAGTGTGTGCAAACCTTTCCAATCTGTATCGGGGTTGCTGCCATCGACCGGTTTTGTCCAGTCAAATGAAGGATCGCGGCGCGGAATAAAATTGCCATGAAAATACGCGATATTACCTTCTGAATCGGCAAACAGCGTGTTATTTGAGGAATTGGTATGTAACTGCATATTCTCCTTGTAGCCGGCGTAGTTTTTGGTTTTTGTGCGACCATAGGACTGCTTTAGTGCGTCAATTGGACTCTGCATTAACGCAACACTGACCCATTTACCATCAAGCTCTCTGACTATAGGGCCATGGTGGCTATAATAAACTGTAAACGTTTTTGAACTTTGTCCCTTTTGAGTTTTATACGGCAAAGTAATTTGTCTTTCGCGTAGTTTTTTCCAACTATTACCCTGTTTATAATAATGCCCATCTTTACGTTGTTCAACAGTTTCGAGATATTCGTCAATGAAATCAGCCCCACTAGAAGTATGCATCCAGCCTGTATTTTCATTAAAGCCCTGGTAGATAAAGAATTGTCCCCACGTAACGGCGCCATAAGCATTCAATCCTTCATCGCTGCGCATATGCACTTCAGCACGGAAATAAAATGAGGTGTGTGGATTGATAAGTAGCAGTGCCTTGCCGTTTTTGGTGTTCTGCGGTGCGATAGCAATGCCATTCGACCCTTGTGGCTCTGTGTTAGGATCCTGGGTGGGTTTAGCAATAACAGCGTCGCCTTTACGTTGACCATAGAAACGTTCAAGCGCCTCTATATTGATTCTTTCGATATCGCCACCAATACTACCTTCAGTGAAAGCCAGTGCCATCCAAGGCTCAAATTCCTTGAGCACTTTGGGAGTAACATCAGGATGAGTGTAAAGGTAGTAATTCAGACCATCCGCCCAAGCGTTCATCAGTTTTTGCAGATAAGCAGGGCTTTCGCTATATTTCTGCTGCATGTCGACAGGGTCGATATACAGTTTCATGCGAAGGTCACGATATAGCTGACTTTCACCCTCTGATTCAGCTAGGCGGCCCATGGCATTGAGGTAATTAAGTTCAATACGGTTGAAATCATCTTCAGCCTGAGCGTATATCATTCCAAAAACCGCATTAGCGTCAGTTTTGCCGTACACATGAGGAATGCCCCATGTGTCACGAGTAATGGTGACTTCACCCGCTTGCTGCTGCCACCGCGCCAGATCGCTAGTGTTTGCTACAGAGGCAGAACTGGAAAATACCAAGACTATTATAAAAACCAACGATTTCATACACCTTTACCTTTTTTAAGATTTGAGCAACTATATCTGTAGCAGCGATTGCTGTAAAGATATCCATTTGACGCGCTCTCGTTCAGATATTGTGGCGCTCAGGCGTTAAATTCTGCGTTCATGGTTTTATTCAGTTAAGGATATTCGGACTAATAGCCTTTTGTACATGCAGACAGATCACTAAGCGTACTGGTTTATTTAAGATTTCCCTTGAGTAGCAAAAGTGACCAGAATACAAAGCTTAAATAGATACTTTTCGGTCTTTCAAACCGGCATTTTCGATAACCATGGTATCCACCCGCAAGGCAATTCATTTAATGGGAAAGGAAGGATCCGCAGAAAAGACAAGAATTATTTGCATACCTTGTGCATTTTTCAGCATACTAATGTTATATTTTTACACATTAGGCTACATTCAAATATGGGTTCCAAAACGATCATTCAGGCTAAATTAATCCACGTCTTTTTTGTTTTTATCCTATTTCATGTTGCACTTAACGTGCACGCTGAGCAAAGCGTAAGTGAACAAGCTCAAAACCGCAAGTCTGACTCAGTTGTAGCGCTAACTATGCAAAACATTGCGGGCAACATAGACAAACGAATATCAAGCATGAAAATGTTAGCAAATACCATCGCCAATGACGCCCACATTCAGCAATGGGTGAATAACGGATATGCACAAGCAGGCGAAAATACATTGCTAAAAAAATTAGGCTATTTAGTTAACGAATACGGATTAACAAGTGCTTCCTTTGCCGACACCAACAGCAATAAATATTGGAACCACGAGGGCTTTTTACGGGTTTTGGTTCCGGAAATTGATACTTGGTATTTTGCTTACCTAAAAAGTGAGGAACAAAATCTCATTAGTGTTTATCACGACCAAAATAAAAAACGCGTCGACCTTTATGTTAACTATCGGCAGGACAACGGGAATGGCCTCTCGGGTATTGCGACTTCATTTGAGGGTGTTGTTAATATGTTGGCGAAATCATCACTGAATGAGCATGGCAAGCTGTTTATAGTTGATAGCACAGGTAAAATACAGGTGCATCATGACCCCAAAGTTGCAGGCAAGGTTACTTTGCAACAGTTGTATTCAGAGGCAAGTGCGAATACTCTCCTTACAACTCAACCATTCAACTATGTTGATAGCACAACAAGCAATAAACGGTATTTACTATCAAGCTATTTGGTATCAAGCTATATCCCAAGTATGAATTGGTTTGTGGTTGCGCAAGTACAGGGTGAATTGTATTAAATAAGGCATAAACATGTCATCATTGCACATTAGATTATTATTCTGTTAACACCCGTTAACGCCTATAAATACCCATAAATAATAGTGAAGATATCGATATGCAAAAAACATTGGTGCTTACCGGCGGTAGTTCAGGGATCGGCTCAGCAATTGCCGCTAAGTTTGAAGACAATGGCTTTACTGTGTTTAATTTAGATATTCAGCCCGGCGCGCATGGTCAATTTATCGAGTGTGACGTTAGAAATCATGATGCTGTGTGTCATATTATTACTGATATCGCTAGCAAACATAGCATTAACGTACTTGTATGCAATGCAGGTAAGCATGTTTCTGCAAATATTGAAGCGACCTCGGAAGCTGACTTGTTAGCCCTATTTAATCTAAACGTGAAGGGTGCATTTTCAGCAACGCAAGCTGTATTGCCTGCAATGAAATCTGGTGGCGGCGTTATTCTTTATATTGCCTCTGAGCAGGCACTTGTAGCAAAAACAAATTCCTTCGCATATAACTTAAGCAAACACGCATTAGCGTCTATGGCAAAAACCACCGCTGTGGATTATGCGAAATTTAATATTCGTGCAAATGCATTGTGCCCAGGAACGATAGAAACCCCGCTATATCATAATGCAATTGAACGATATTGTGAGCAAAGTGGTGCTGATAAAAGCGCAGTTCACGCGCACGAGGCAGCACTGCAACCACTAGGTCGTATTGGCCAACCGGAGGAAGTGGCCGCGATGGCTTATTTTTTAGCATCGGATGACGCTAGTTTTGTGACCGGCAGTTTACAAGTTATCGATGGCGGCTATACAGCGGGTTAATGAATGAAAATCATTATTGATCCGCACGTCCATTTGTTTGATTTAGAGCTGGGTCAATATGACTGGCTAAAACCTGAGTTCCCTCCTCAATGGTTGGATAAAAAGCATATTTGTAAGAGCTATAGTGATGCCGATTTACAGCAGCAGACATCGTTTTCAATTGCTGGGTATGTTCATATTGAAGCGGGTTTTGACAATAAAAACGGTCATCGTGAACTTACAAATGTGGAGCGCAGAGCTAGTTTGCCACAACGCTCAATAGGCTTTATCGATATTACGCTTGAGCCCACTGAGTTTGTCATTGAACTTGACAATCAATTGCGACACCGAAGCGCGGCGGGCATCCGACATATATTAGAAGTGATGGACGTTATTGAAAATTCCACAGAATTATATAAGCACGATGCCAAATCAGCGAAAAATCTTGGTATAACAAGGTTGTTAGAGAATAATAATTCTTTTATAAATTTGAGTGTTTTGGAAAAACGTAATGGTATATTTGAGTTGCAATGCGATGTTAACAACCGCCAGTTAGTGCTGCAGATTTTTAGTTTTTTTCAGCGCCTTCCAAATTTACAGTTGGTACTAAACCACGCAGGCTTCGCGCCACCAGCATCAGACGTTAATGGGCAGCCTGACTCTGCCTTTAGTGACTGGAAAATAAACATTCAGTTATTGGCGCGTTTGCCTACTATCGCGGTAAAATGTTCGGGCTTTGAAATGCTGCAACGGGGTTATGAGAAAACCCAGATACAAGCTGTGTTAGCGCATTGTATAGATGTATTTAGTCATGCCAATGTCATGCTTGCGAGCAACTTTCCGCTGTGTGAATTGGCTCTCAATTACGACCTTTATTGGCAGCGAACTTTTGCAGTACTTGAGCAAATGATTGCACAAGGTTTATTAGATGCCAAGCATGAAAAAGCGCTGTACTTTGACAACGCTTTTCGTATTTATCAGTTCAGCCAAACTAACTTATCGCTAACAACAGATACTAGCTAAAAAAAGTACGCTACTTTACCGTTATATGCGGCGAACGCTTCACAACATCATCATTTAATTCAATACCAATGCCCGGTAGATCAGGCACTTTAAACTTGCCATTAACCGGTTGGTAATCTTGAATACACAGTTCTCTATTCCATGACTTAATTGCGTAAGTGTGATGTTCGTGAATTAAAAAGTTGGGAATAGCGGCTTCTAATTGCAACGCCGCCGCGGTTGCTACGGGGCCACCACAAACGTGTGCTTGCACTCGAATGTCGTATACATCTGCGTAGTCACAGACTTTTTTAGCTTCGGTAAAGCCGCCACATAATCCGACATCGGGTTGCAATACATCAATGCTCTGATCTTCAAAGTAGGGACGCACATCCCAGCGATGATATAAACGTTCACCACCAGCAATCGGTACTTTTACATTCTGAGATACTTTTTTATGTACCGCAGAATTTAAATAATTCACGGGTTCCTCAAACATCATGCAACCCACTTCTTCAACTATGGACCCCATTTGAATAGCAGAGGCACATCCCATCAGTGAATGCGCTTCAAAAATAATATCGACGTCGTCACCCACTTCTTTGCGAATAGCGCGCATGCGGTCACCAAACAGCTTCATTTGTTTTGGTGTAAATAGCTTGGTCCGATCATAACTTGAATCACCGTTGGCATCGTACACAATAGGGTCAACTTTGACCGCATCATAGCCTTCTGCTATTGCTTTACTAGCGGCTCGCGCATAATCATCCGGGGTTAGCATTTTAACGCAGTCTTGACTCCAATCAAACTGTAACTGGCTAGCATAAGTACGCAGGTCATCATTGGTTTTACCGCCTAATAGCTGATACACAGGCACGTTTAATGCTTTACCTTTGATGTCCCACAACGCGGTATCGATAGCGCTCATTGCAGCATATAGAACAGGACCGCCACCTAAACCCCAAAAACTTTCACGTAACATACGAGACCACAGCAACTCAGTTTTGAATGGGTCGAAGCCAATCAAAATCGCTTCTACTATTTCCTTAATCATGGCTGCGGCAGCGCTATGGCCCCAATCATAAGCTAATCCAGCCTCGCCAACACCATGAATACCTTCGTCGGTATGGACGCGTACAAAAACAGGATGCCAAGATGTGCGCTCAGGACAATGAATATCAAAGATTTCTACGTGGGTTACTTTCATTTTTTAAGTCTCACAATAAGTGTCTTGTTGAACGCGATTTTGACTATTATATTAGCCAATTAGCGCTCGCGTTGATGATTATATTATCTGGTTTTATGAATCAAACTCGGGATAGGCACGTTTTACTCTTCGCATCATTGCTGGCCACGCTTTTTGTCCGCCAGTTAAGCCCGTGTGCACAATATTAGCTTGTGATTTGATGCCATCGATTGTGGATTGATGCACTGTTGTTAGCTCATTAGGGGTGTTCTGCATTTTGACTTGTATTTCACAAGCGCGAAGCAAGTCATACATATGCATGAAAGCATCACCGATAGTATTTCCCATGGTTAATGCGCCATGGTTTCGAAGTAACATAAAGTTGGCGTTACCCAAGTTAGCTTGCAAGCGTTTAATCTCATCAGGATTCACCGCCAAGCCTTCATAATTATGGTAACTCATGCTGGCTAATGCAAAAGCCGAGTATTGGCTATAAGGTTGCAAGCCTTCTATGTCACTTGCAACAGCAATGGCGTCAGCATGATGGAGATGCAAAACACATTGCGCTTCAGGGCGTGCTATATGCACCGCACTGTGAATTGTAAAGCCTGCTGGATTAATTGAAAATGGTGATTCTTTATCAACTACATTCCCTTCAATATCAATCTTAACTAGATTAGACGCCGTTACTTCTTCAAAAGCGAGGCCAAACGCATTGATGAGTAAGTCTTCCGTACCGGGGATACGCGCTGACACATGGGTGTGAATTAAATCGTCCCAACCGTGCAAAACTAGTAGCCGGTAGCAGGCTGCTAACGCTACCCGTGTTTGCCATTCTTGGGATGATACTTTGCCTTTTAAATCAATTTGGGGAATATCGTACATAGCACTTAATTAGGTTGCGTAAATCATATGTCGAAATGATAGCATGCAGATTGTAAGGGGGCTCATTCTTTTAGCAGATTATTAAGAAGTCTAGTGTATTACATAGTATCAAATTCAAGGAGCCTCATTTGCAATCTGGGCAGACTGCTAGTTGCTTTATGCCGCAGTTACTGTCTGGGCATATTTGCTACTTCAACCCTATTTTTTCCGTTTTTCTTCGCGCTATACAAAGCCTTATCTGCTTCGTCGATAAGGTCTTCAATACGATTTACATTGCTAGTTATGCGCTCCGCAACGCCAAAGCTTGCGGTCAAGGTTATCGGAGGATGATCGCCCACAACTGATTTCTGGTTGAGTCCGTCGCAAATACGTCTAGTCATAATTTCAGCCTCAGCTAAGTCAGTATTTGGCAGTAGTATTAATATCTCTTCACCCCCGTAGCGAGCGACAATATCGTCTTTACGTAGCCCGCTTTTGACTAAGTAATCAGCGACAAACTTAAGACAACCGTCACCAACTCCATGTCCATATTGATCGTTTACCTTCTTAAAGTTATCAATATCCATCATAATAACCGCGAGCGGAAGTTGTTGCTCTTGGGTCCTTTTGAACTGAGCGGTAGAGTATTCGTCTAATGTTTGTCGATTAAACAATCCAGTCAAATGATCAATTTTAGAAAGCTGTGTTATTTTGTGCGTTGTTGCTCTAAATCAAGCGCTCTGGTTTCCAGCATTTGATTGCGAACCGATAACTCTTCTGTTTTAAGATTAATTTCTTTCTGCAGATTATTGGTCAAGTGCTCTGCCGTTTCCAAAGCCCCGAGGTAATGCGATGCATGAATTTGAGATTGCACGAAAAAGAATATAAACAGCCCATATTCAGTAATAAACAAATTATATTGACTAGAATAGGTAGCATATATGTCATTACACACGGCTAGTAATAGCGGCAGTAGACTCATCATTAAAGATCGAGAGCCAGGCATTTTTTTGATAATACCGTTCGTAACGATCAACATAATACTTGTAGCAATAAATAATAATACCGATTGGTATACAAACAAATAGAGCATCACTGTTTGCATGGGTAATAGCCACGTAGCCATAATCGTAATTATCAATATTGCATAATTTGTTTGTACAAACTGCACATCACCTTTAAACGGACAGAGATTTGCAAAGAAATGCACAGCCGCTACTGCTGGCCAAATAATTAAGACATATTCAAGTTTAGAAATAATAATAAATAGCGCAGGGTCTCCTACGAACACGTAAAAATAGTCGGAAGAAACTAAGCCTCGCATTAATGCTGCAAAGCCTAATATGACTAACAAAAGTAGTGTTTTTTCCTTAGGTCGTTGAGCATAAAAAATTAAATTTTGCATAACCACAAAAATACCAACACCCACTATTAATATTCTAATCGCCAAATCGATATAGATACCTCGACTTGCCTGCTCATGCTCCTGTATAGCGGGAACCGCATATAAACCGGCACGGATAGACGTATAACTCGACAGGTAAATAACCAGAGTTCCTTTGTTACTATCAGTAGGTAAATTTAAGATTGTGGTTCTGTAGCGTTGTTCTTGGTCCAGGCCATCTTTGGATATTTTGCCTGAATTACCAAGATATCGACTGCTTCCATCTGCGTTTACCCACCAAGCTTGCCATGCATCACTGACACCACGCATGTGAATAGCGGGTTGCTTAAACACTCCCTTTAGCCCGTCTATTTCCAGAAGATAAGTGCCATAACCATAAACAAATGGCTGTGTATTTTGCTCATCCTTTTTAACAATATTTTCTAAAAAATCTAGTTTAGGTATAGTTCTTATTGGGTATTTATGACTATCTAACTCATTTAAAGGCAACCATTCGCCCCAGTAAAAACCCCAGGAGCCGTCCAGTATGACTTCACCATTTTGATACTGTTGAGATACGTTAATAGTAGGAATAGATTGCGCGCTAGCATGAACAGAAAGGGTAGTATTACAAGAAATAGCCAAACAAACTAAAAGCAAACGCACCAAAAGGCATTGTTTGCTGGAAAATGTGGCTTTTTGAGGCACTAATAATACTTAGTGTGCGGCTAAAAATTTAGGTAGTTAGCAGAATAAACGTAATATTTGTTGTATGCAACAAACGTAAAATCACTCAAATGACCTGCGCTTGCCAGAGCGCAAAGTTGATGCCACTGTTTTATTTAAAACCGGGACGATAACGTCGCTCTACTTGCTTTTCTAACTCAGCGCGTTGAAATAGCACGCGCCGTTCTTGTTGTGCAACAAACATCTCCATTTGGTCATTGTAGTGCACCGAATTGCTGTCCTTTGTCGCCGAACCATACTGATGGATAGCTTCACTTTGAACCACTCCATTTTCATCCCAGGACACGAACATCATAAACCCGTCGCCAGCAATATTTTCAATTTGTCCATTTTGGTCCATCTCCTGACCATAAACGGCACGCAAAATATCAGGCCCACCACTCATTGGCAGATTCTTTTCACCTCGTTTTAAACGATATACGTCGCCATAAAGTGGTGTATAACTGCCATGATATTTTACTAATACAGCGACCGCATTTTTGAAGGCTTGCGTGATTTTTTGCACTTCTACTGGTTTACCATTGGCTTTTTGTATAGGAGCCATTGTCAGCACCGCTAGAGCCGCTTCCTTATTATCTTTGTGAGTTGAGAGGTTCCAACTGCGCAATGCATCAAGAGCGTCTAATTCAATTTGGCTTAAGTCGTCGCTTTGTTGTTGCGCTAGCCATTTATGTAATGTCGTGATTTGATGAGACTGTGGATGATAGAACAGGTCGTATTTTACTTCCTTAAAAAGCCCCTTAGATATTTTCTTTACGCCTTTTAATTTTTCTTCAATTTGTAACGCGCGGTTAGTCACAGAGGTCTCAATACCCATTGACGCTGGGTATTGGCTTTCCTGCGCATCATCATCGCCATCGGTCGCTAGCCAAGGTTTGTTGTTGGCATTATAAACTAGCCCGGAGCTTGGATTGACTGTTTTTGGCATGGCAGAAAAGTCATAAAATTCAGTCCAAATTAAATCCGAACGATCACCCGGTAAAATTTTATCCCATTCCCATCCATCAATTCGCTTGGGGAACTTTGCGTTATAATAGTGTGCGATATTGCCGGCTTTATCTGCATATACAAAGTTAATACTGGGCATGCTATTTAATTTCAAGGCCGCTTCAAATTGTTCTTTATTAGTGGCTTTGTTTGCCGCAAACATAAACTCTAAAGTCCCAACTTCGTTCATACCGGACCAGCGCAGTGCAAATGAACCTTTCTCGGTTGCCATTACCGGCCCATGCTCGGATATATTAATTTCTTTTTTTACAGTCCATCTCAAAGGACCGAATAACTTTATGGTCATTTTAGCCACTTTTGTTTTAAACGTTTTCCACTGTCCATCTAGGAGATATTGATTTTCGTTATCAGGGTTGATGGTTAATTGATAAATATCAACTAAATCAGGCTTGTTCACTGTGTTAGCCCAACCCAAATGATCATTGTGGCCATGAATAATTACCGGTGCGCCAGAGAAAGTAGAACCCGCCATATTCCATCCCTCTTCACTATGCAAACGCGCCTCATACCAAGCAACTGGGCCAGAAAGAGGTTGGTGGCTGTTGATTAATAAATGCGTGAGCCCGTCTTCTGAACGATGTGGAGCGACAGCAATACCTTGACTACCAATAGGCAGTGCGTTGGTGGGTTGCCATATAAGTGCATTTTGCGACTGAGCAACCTCAGGCGGTACTGCAGGGTTAACTAAATCACTTAGTATCTGATCAAAGCCATAAAACATCGGCATTTTAAACGTAAAGCCCGCGATAATATCTTTGCCTGTCGCGGGTAAAAAGTAGCGGCTGACATGTTGTGGGTTCTGAGCTGCATATAGGTTCACACCATCAGCATAGGCTTGTGCGATTTGTTTGATCTTTTCTGGCACTTGCGTCTCATAATTTGCGTTAACGGCGTCCCAGACACCCATAAATTGAACCACAAAATCGCTCTCTGCAGCCTTATATCCTATTTCAGCAGCCAATGTACCCCGGGTTGCAAGTAACACGGACTGAAGCGTTTCAAAATCGTCCTCACTTTGTACATAACCCAGACCAAATGCTGTATCGATGTCTCTGCTACCGTAAATATGAGGAATACCGAGCCCGTCGCGCATGACTTCGACATCATAGTTTGTAGCCTTAGCTAAATACTCGCGAGTGTCAGGCATACTTGGTAGTGTTAGGTAAGCAATACAGAAAACACAAGTAATGAACAATGCCAGTGCATACCCGAACCATTTTAGTGAGATGTATTTCATTACTTAGTACTTTTCTTGATAGATAATTTTTAGGCTTGAGAGCACTTTAACAGCCTTCAAGTCAGAAATGTTAAAATAAAGTAACAATACATATTAGTGACATTGTGATTGGACTGCGGGAAGGTAATATAGCACTTAAGCTTTGCACGTATTCACCAGCGAACTATGGGCACAACCCTGCGATCACAAAAGTCCTACCCATAAAATAGTCGTCGTATTATTAATCCGTTATCTTAACATTAACTCTTCAACACCCATGTTATACAACACAAAACCGTAAATATCAGCATACTGTTCAATAGTTTTGCTAATGGGTGTTCCTGCGCCATGACCTGCATCAGTTTCAATGCGAATAAGTATTGGATTATAACCGTCTTGGAATTCCTGCAGCACCGCAGCAAACTTAAATGAATGTGCAGGTACTACTCGGTCATCGTGATCCGCTGTAGTGATCATCGTTGCAGGATATTTTTTACCTGATTTCACATTCTGAAGCGGTGAATAAGCTTTTAGGTAATTATACATTTCTTGGCTTTGCTCAGAGGTGCCATAATCATAAGCCCAGCCGCCGCCGGCGGTGAATGTGTGGTAGCGCAACATGTCCAATACACCGACGGCTGGTAACACAACTTTGGCAAGGTCTGGACGTTGAGTCATCACTGCACCGACTAACAAACCGCCATTAGAACCGCCGCGTAAAGCAAGATAATCACTGCTCGTATACTTGTTTTTAACAAGGTATTCAGCAGCCGCAATAAAGTCATCAAATACGTTTTGCTTTTGCATTTGTGTACCCGCTTTATGCCATGCTTTGCCGTACTCACCGCCGCCACGAATATTGGGAACGGCGTAAACGCCGCCTAATTCAAGCCAAGCTGCAAGCGTAGGACTAAAGCTTGGTGTTAGGCTAATGTTAAAGCCACCATAGCCGTAGAGCATTGTTGGGTTTTTACCATTCAATTCGGTATCTTTGTGATGCGTGATGATCATAGGCACTTGAGTGCCGTCTTTGGACTTATAAAAAACTTGCTTTGAAACAAATTTAGAAGCATCAAACTTTGATGCCGGCTTGTTAAACAGCGTCGACTCACCAGTTGCAATATCTAGGGAGTAAATAGTCGTTGGGGTAATGTAATTACTGAATGTATAGAAACTAATTTTTGCGTCGAACTTATCACCGTTCATACTGACAGAACCGATGTCTGGCAGCTCAATTGTGCGCAGTTTTTTGCCGTCTAAATTGTATTGATAAACCTTAGAAATTGCATCCACCATATATTCTGCAAAAATATACCCACCGGCACTGCTTGGCGACAACACATTGGTCGTTTCGGGGATCAAATCTTTCCAATTCTCAACACTCGGTGACTTCGCATCTACCACGATAACTTTGCTATTAAGCGCATTATGATTAGTTGCTAAATAAAGGCTATCACCTTTATTGGTGAGCATCGAAACGTCGTTTTCAGTGGTCTCGATAACTGTTTTCCAATCCGCATTTGGATTTGAAAGTTCTTTTAAGAATGCACGATTACCTGAGGTTGAGTTTGCCGCAGATACCAATAAAAAACGATCATCTTCACTGACTTGTGCACCAATATAACGGTGTTTTTCAGCATCAGTATGACCATATACCTTCAGATCATCGACTTGAGGCGTACCAATTTTGTGATAATAAAGCTTATGCTGATCAGTTTTTTGACTTAACTCAGAACCTGCTGGCTTGTCATAACTGCAATAATAAATACCTTCATTTTTGTACCATGACAAGCCGCTAAATTTAACGTTTACCAATGTGTCGCTAAGTAACTCTTTAGTGTCAGTGTTAATAACATAAACTTGGCGCCAGTCACTTCCGCCAGTCGACGTTTGATAAGCTGCTTTGGAACCATCCGCAGAAAATGACAAACCCGCTAACGATATCGTGCCGTCGTCGCTAAATTTGTTAGGGTCAATGAAAACGGTCACATCACCGCCGCCTTTTGAACGATAAACTAGGCTTTGATTTTGCAAACCATCATTTTTATAAAAATACGTGTACTCGCCTTCAGTAAAAGGGGCAGATACGCGCTCATAATCTAGTAAGTCACGTACAACTTTGGCAATCTCTGCACGGTAAGAAATGTTTTCTAAATAAGCCTGTGTTGTCTCATTTTGTGTTTCTACCCATGCCTCAGTTTCTGCACTGCGGTCATTTTCTAACCAGCGATATGGATCTGCAACCTGATCCCCAAAATAAGTATCAACGACGTCCCCTTTTGCCGTGATAGGGTAATCAACAGTGATAATTTTATTTGCTTTTTGTGGTACTTCAGACACTTTGGCTTCCTCTGATTTTGGCTAACAAGCCATTAGTGTGGCGGTGCCGGCTACTGCCGTTGCCAACAGCACTTTGCTTGTTGTTTTCAAGAACGATCGTACGCGCAAAAAGCTGAAACTGTTCATCTCTCATATGCGATTTTGGTTAATGCTTGCTGAAACACCTCAGCAGGCTGTCCGCCGCTAATCAAGTGTTTATTGTTGACAATAACCGCTGGCACAGATTGCACCCCCGCGCTTTGGTATTGTTGCTGCAATTCGCGAACGTCTGCTGTTAATTGATCCGACTCCAATACTTTTTTAGCGCCGGCAACATCTAAACCAACACTATTAACCGTTTTTAAAAGCTGCTCATGATCGCTTGGATTGCCATTGTTTTTGAAATACAAATCAAACAATGCCAGCTTTAATTCGGTCTGCTTAGCTTCAGTTTTGGCCCAGTATAATAGACGATGCGCATCAAACGTATTATAAATGCGACCACCACCTCTGTTACCAAATTCATAGCCAACGCCAAGTCCGCGCTGCCTAATAGCGTCTCGGTTTTGATCTGCTTGTTGCTCAGAAATTTGATATTTTTGAGTTAAATGTTCGGTAATTTCCTGCCCTTCTGGTGGCATTTGTGGATTCAGTTCAAAGGGTTGCCATTCGATACTTGCTGTAATGTCTGGCGCTACTTCTTTTAAGGCTGCTTGCAGTGCTTTAAAACCGATAATGCACCATGGGCAGGATATATCGGACACAATATCTATTTTTAATTCAGTCGCCATTCTTAGTTATCCTCTTCACTTGTAAATATTGGCCGCAATTACTTATCGAACGATGTCTAAAAGCGCTTTAAACTTATCATCTTTACAGTCTTTTATCATTTCAAAAAGGCACATTTCAGTGCTAGTGGTGCCCACATCGTTGCTTAGCAATTTGGTAATGGCAACCTGTTTGTTGGCATCCTCCCGCGACCCTATGCTGTCGACAACTAGTTCAATTGACTTACCCATTTGTTTTAAGCCCATCGCAGTTTGATATACACAAACATGCGCTTCGATGCCACAAATTAGCCAATGTTGAACCCCTGCTTTGTTAATTTTTTCAACAAAACGAGGGCTTGCGCAAGCATCAAATGTGTATTTTTTGATGCAAGGATAACTATCTAGTAAGGGCCTGAGCTCGGATGCCGTTTCGCCTAACTTTTCGGGGTTCTGTTCAAGCACTAAGATTGGTAACTCCAGTAAGGTGCAGCCTTTAATCAACTTAGCTACATTCTTAAACATCATCTCGCTATTGTGCACGAGATGCGACAATTTACCTTGAATATCGACGACAATAAGACCGGTGTTACTTTTATCTAACATAGTATCCTCAATTAATAAGCAATGAACATAGCGTAGTATATCGCTGTTTTCTTTGTCACATTAGATGCGCCTTATGTATACATTGCACAGTAAACAGGCGATAGCCGAAGACTTGATAAGCTCGCATTTGATAAGCTAACGATAGGTAATCTATTTTAACTAGTTTACGTAATATCTATTAATATTGTTTTAGAGTGCGCTACCATTACAATTACGCTGCTGAAGCAACACAGCCAACACAAAATGAGTAATTACATGACAAGCTATTTCGCCAAGCGCTTATTCGACGGTCTGCGAATGCATGACAATATGCACTTAGATGTTAGCAAGGGTATCATTTGTAGCATCAAAAAAGATCACTCACGTCACTTAACAGCAGATGTAAAGCTAGATGGGCTCGTGTGTGCTGGTTTTATCGATACTCAAGTTAATGGCGGTGGTGGGGTTTTATTCAATTATGACCCCTCACTCGAGACACTGGTGACGATGCTGCAAGGCCATTCGAAATATGGCACAACGGCGATGTTACCCACCCTAATAACGGATAGCAGTGAGGTGATGAAAAGGGCAGCCAATGCTGTTGCCGAGGCCATAGCCACGCCAATATATGGTATCTTGGGGATTCATTTTGAAGGACCGAATTTAAGTAAGGTAAAGCGCGGTATTCATCCAAGCAAGCATGTCAGAGCAATCAGTGATATAGATTTAGCCACATTTACACGCAGCGATATCGGTCAGGTTTTAGTGACTCTTGCACCAGAAAATGTATCGCCCGATGTGATCACCGACCTTGTCAACCAAGGTGTTATTGTTTCGTTAGGCCACACGGGGGCAAATAGTGATCAAGCACTTAGCGCGATTGAGGCAGGCGCAACTTGTACCACTCATTTATTCAATGCCATGTCCGGGTTAACAGCAAGGGAACCTGGGCTGATTAACATTGCTTTGAGTGATTTACGCGTAACCTCAGGATTGATTGCCGACTTGCACCATGTTCACCCGCAGAACTGCGCCCTAGCGTATCAATGCATAGGTGCTGAGCGTTTAATGTTGGTGAGTGATGCAATGGCGCATGTGGGGTCAGATCTGCAAACCTTGGCATGGTTAGATTCAAGCATCACCAAAACAGCTGGCAAATTGACATTAGATGACGGCAGTCTCGCCGGTTCGTGTTTAGACATGAACACTGCAGTTAGAAATATGTATTCTTTGCTGAAGCAACACATCAGATGGACCGACGCAAATGATCTACTCGGAAATGTGCTAAACATGGCCAGTCAAGTTCCAGCCCGTCTGCTGGGTATTCAAGATAGGGGAAAGCTAATTAGCGGGAATAAAGCTGACTTCGTGTTACTCGACGATAATATGCATATAAAAGGGTGCTGGATACATGGAGAAAAAGTGTCAGGCAATTGACTCGCATTATTTTGCTGATGGTAATAATAGCGAATATTCATTGAACGCTGAATATCCGCTTTTTCATCAGCTACTTCTCATCAGCTACTTCTCGCCCAACCATTCCACTCTGAATAAATCTCGACGTTTGTCCAAATAGTTACGCACCGAGCCTTCATTCTGAAGCTTAGTTAGTTTGTCAAAATCAAGGTCAACAATGAGTGTCATTTCAGTATTTGGTGTCGTTTCAGATACAATTGCGTCATGCGGAAATGCAAAGTCAGAGGGTGAAAATACCGCTGTTTGCGCATACTGAATATCCACGTTATCCACTTGTGGTAAGTTCCCTACGCTGCCCGCAATAGCGACATAACACTCATTTTCAATTGCCCTAGCTTGCGCACATCGACGCACCCGCAGATAGCCATTTTTGGTGTCAGTCCAAAAAGGAACGAACAACACTTGAATATCTTGTTCGGATAGCAATCGAGCTAATTCAGGAAATTCAACGTCGTAACAAATCAGAATACCAATTTTACCAAAATCAGTATCAAATGATTGCAACTTGTTGCCCCCCTTCATGATCCACTCTTTCTTCTCATGGGGCGTTAATTGAAGTTTATATTGGCTTTCAATTTTGCCATCGCGATGACATAGATACGCAACATTGAACAGTTCATCATCCTCAACAACTGGCATTGAACCTGCAATGATGTTGATATTGTAGGATACCGATAAACGCGAGATAGCGGTTAAAATTTCCTCTGTGTATTCAGCTAAATGCCAAATAGCATCAATTGAACTTTCACCATCACTCAAGCCCATTAGCGGTGCATTGAAAAACTCAGGAAACATCGCGACATCGCACTTGTAGTCAGATAACGCGTCAACAAAATATTCTACTTGTTGGAGCAGTGCTTGCACATTCTCAAAGTAACGCATTTGCCATTGCACACAACCTACTCTCGCCGATGAACGTTTACCACCTAACAAGTTTGGCTTTTCGGCATCAAAGTACATATTATGCCACTGCAATAAGGTGGCATAACCTAACGAGTCTTTATCTTCTGGCAAATACGCTTTCATGACCTGTTTTACGTCAAATCCGTTAGACAATTGAAAGGTCAAAATAGGGTCAAAAATATCTTTCGATTTTACTTGTTCGATATACTCATAAGGTGTCAGTTCTTTTGCATATTGGATGTAATTTGGAATACGACCACCGGCCATAATCGAGCGCAAATTCAAATAACGTACTAATTCTTTGCGCGCCTCATATAAACGTCTACCTAAACGTAAGCCTCGATATTCTGGCGACACAAAAACATCAACACCATACAACACGTCACCATTTGGATCGTGTGTAGTAATATAAGCATCACCGGTTATTTCTTCGTAGGTATGCTTATCACCAAATTGTTCATAATCAACAATGACTGACAACGCAACGGCAACAACTTTGCCTTTGTCATCAATGCAAATTTGTCCATCTGGAAAGGTCGAAATTTGGGCTTTAAACTGCTTGAAAGGAAGCGTACCACCCACTCGCTGATATATCGCGTCCTGCAGTTCCCTAATATCGTCATAATCATCTAATGTAAGGTGCCTAAGCTCTAGTAAGTGCTCACCTTCTTCATTTGAATTTACTGTTTCTTTGGTTGGCATGTAATCCTCAAAAAAATACCGATGTCAATAATGACATTGATAGTTTATCAGGTATTGGTAGCTTTAATAGTCGAAGTTTAGATTAACCAAACTTGATTCAAATTGATGATCTGGGCTTCGCCATCGCGATCAGCGTAGGCCAAACACACCCTCTATTTCTTCCAAAGAACGTCCTTTGGTTTCTGGTAGCATTTTATATATCAATACAAAGCCGACAACAGCTAAGAGGCCATAAATCAAGAATGTCATGGCTGTACCTAAATTGGCCAACTCCCAAGGAAACAGCAATTGCACACTGAAGCTAACGGCACTATTGACCGCACCAATGCAGGCAATACCGACGCCGCGCAGCCTATTAGGTAGAATTTCTGCGAGCAGTACCCACATCACAGGGCCAAGTGAGACGGCAAAAGAGGCAACAAAACCCAATATACCGATCAGCACAATAACTGAATTAATTGTCACCGCGGCCTCAATTAACACAGATTGATGTTCACGTGCATCATCTTCACCGAGCAACTCGATGGTTGCGTTTTTAAAGCTGACGTCATTCGAAAAAGTTTTACCTAAAATAGGCTTCAATTTACTTCTGTGATCTTGACTTTCAATAGACTGAATAGAAGTTTCGGTAAACTGGTAGCTTGCATTGTGAAAGCCGTAGGAGGCGATGGACATACTAATGAACACACCTGCAAGACCAATCAACATTAGTGGTTTTCGGCCTAGCCTGTCAATTAATAGCATGGCGATAATGGTAAATACAACGTTGATAACCCCAACCCAAATGGCTTGCGAAAATGCGGCATTTTGACCAACCCCACTTTGCTCAAAAATACTTGGCGCATAAAAATAAATGGCATTTACACCGGTAGCTTGTTGGCAAATAGCCACAACTAAACCAACTAATAAAACAAATCGCATTTTTTTAGAGAATAAACTTTTAAGTAAATTGAATATAGAGTCTGCTTTGCCTTGTGCAGCAACGTTGCGGTCTGCTTTGATTTCTTCAATAAAAGTATCGGCCTGTACACTCGTCATTGGTGGCTCAGCCGCGTTTTTTCCGTTGAGCATTAAAAGGACAGATTTGGCCTGGGTTTCGCGGTTATTTAAAGCAAGCCATCGAGGGCTCTCAGGAATAGTAAACAACAGCACAAAAAATATAGATGCGGGAATAATTTCAAAACCGAGCATCCAGCGCCAAACATTGTGTTCGATGCCTAAGGCACTGACCCATGCAACCGGACTAGTCGACAATTGTAATAGATAATAGTTAACAAAATAAGCGACTGAGAGTCCAATAACAATATTGAGTTGGTTAATAGAAATCATTTTGCCACGTATTTTTGCTGGCGAAATTTCGGCGATATAGATAGGAGCAACAACCAAGGATGCAAAGGCAATCCCTCCTATAATTCGAGCCGTAACTAACATGCTATAGCTAACCGCTAATGCAGAAAAAATAGCAGACACCACATACAAAAAAGCAATCGCGATAATGACCTTTTTACGACCAAACATGTCCGCAAAAAACCCAGCAAACAAGGAGCCAAATAAGGCACCAAGTGTAGGCGAGCTGACCACAAAGCCTTGCTGCCAGTCATTCAATTTGAATTCAGTTGTTACAAAGCCAACCACACCAGAAATAACCGATGCATCAAAGCCAAAAACGAAGCCTCCCAGTGCAACGACAATCGCGAAATAAACACTCTTTGACATTAAATTAGCTCTCTTTTTAAGGCTTTTATTTTTATTTAATCAGACCAACGCTAGCTATTCGCGAGCTCTATCTGGCACTGATTTCTATTGGTCGCCACTTATTTAAATGCGATTTTCACCGAGCTTGCAGCTATCGACCTCCCTCGCCTTTGGATTGTAACCGCAATCAAGCTAACTAGTAAGCATAGATGCAGCACCACCGCCCCATCCAGACGCAGTTTCAGGTTCTTGCGGCGCTTGAACGACGACAATAACCCAAGTACCCCCTCTTAATTCCAAAAAGCGAAGGCGAGTTTCAATACGGCCATATAAAAATTCAGCTTTGTCTTGGCTGTTAATTCAACCAGGGCAGCTAATATTTTGCCTTCGGGCGGTAATTTTATGAGTACCGTCTGACACTTCAAAGTTACCTTGGGTGGAGGTTTCGTGGTCGGTGTAACGTTGAATTTCGTTGTTATAATTGGCTTGAATTTGCGCTGTCCAATTATTCCAATTTACCCCTTCACCGTCGAAACGCTGTATTCAAGAAACCTCGCAAGTAGCTTGATTTTGTGCCAACGGCATGAAGCAAAAGGCAGCCAAATCAGCTGCTTTCTTTACGTTTTTTTGGTCAATAGCTTAATCAAATTCGCAATATCCATATTCAAAACCCCAAGATTTATACGCTTGTTTGCTAGGTGCAAGTAGCACATATGACAGCCTTGGATAATACGTTATTTAACAAATTATTTACAAGCGGCTTGAGCTAAAGTGGACTTTTAGTAAGACGAGTGCAGACTGACCCTTGAAGTGTCTTTTGTCACGCAGTATGCAATGTTAACGAATATCGATATTGTTTACGCTCAAGTAGATACTCTTTATGCGTACTAGGACTCCATGAATCATCGCCACCCACCCCCATATGCTGATGATCTATGTGTAAGTGAATAACATCATCTTGCACCAGTTCATTGGTATGTTTGCCAGTTGTTAAAGTATTTTGTGAATACGCACTAGCGGCAAATAAAAACGCACCCTGCACCTGCAGATTATTGACTTTAAGTTGCTGACAATCGCTGCGTAAACCATTATCTGTTGGGAAAATGTACCCTGTGTGAAGCTCATTAAGGGCCAAACTATATTGTCCAAAACGCGCAGCCGCTTTACGATCTGGATAGTTTTCAAATGGTCCTAAGCCTAACCAGCTAACCTGCGAGTGTGGCTCTCTGTTGACAGCTAAACTGACCCCTATACGAGGCAGTGGCGGAAGGGATTCATTTAAACGCACATCAATATCTATAGTAACAACACCCAAGGTGTTGATGTGGTAAATCCAGTTGGTTTGCGCTTGCATTGCACTTTTACCTTGCTGCTCATATTCATAATCGAACGCACAAGTAACGCGCACATCGTCGCTGGATGATACCGCCTTAATTTGTCGACATGTGCGTTGCCACTTACCTATGCCCGCGAGCAACCAGCGAGCTTGCCACGCATTTGGGTCAAGGTTGTCAACCTCACTGACCCCAATGTCGTTATCCAGCGGTGCTCGATAAAAGTTATCCTGTAAACCTTTGGCAATAACCAACTGATTGGCGTGTTCCCATTTGTCTATCAAGCCCGTTTTACGGTTAAAATTGATTATAAAATTAGCCCCTTGGACAGCAATTGCTTGTTCACCATCATTCACGTTTAATGGTATTTGTGAACCGCCTGATTCCACTAGTGGCTGAGTCGGTAGTTGGCTCAAGCTCAAGCTGTTCGCCAGACTAAATTGTTCTGTTGCCAGCACATGACCCGCTTGCGCAAAAATGCAATCGTTGAGCAGTTCAATATCGATATTGATATGATACTGCTGCCCCGCTATAAACTCTGAATTGGGTGCGATATCAATAATCACACCGCTGTGGGGGGCAATATTAAGGACTACACTAGCTTGTTCAATTTCAAGGCCATTTTGCATGAGTCGCCAAATTAGCTTTTCATTGTCGGTGCTCCTAAACACATAATCGCTGAATACACTGAGGCTGTAATGATTGTGATTTTGCGAAAGTTCATTCGCGGCTTTCGGTACTTTCGGCACGAGAGTAAATTGCAGGTGCTGCTGGCTATATTTAGCTTCGTACAAGGAGGGGTGTGCAGTGCGATCAGGAAACAATAAGCCGTTGATACAGAACTGACGATCGTTAACTTCATCGCCAAAATCGCCACCGTAGGCCCAATAGTGAGTGCCGTTTTCATCGATTTTGGATAGTCCTTGGTCAACCCAATCCCAGATGAAGCCGCCTTGCAAACGCGGATATTCTCTAAAGGCTTGCCAATAATCGTCAAAATTTCCCAGACTATTGCCCATTGCATGCGCGTACTCACATAAAATAAGTGGGCGTGTTTCACCAGGTAGACTCAACCATTTCTTGATTGAATATTTAGGCACTGCATCGTCTATTACATCCGTATCGACTCGAGAATACATAGGACAAATAATATCCGTCGCTGAGGTGTTCGCTCCACCACCTTCGTATTGCACCGGACGGGACGGATCGAAACTTTTTGACCAAGCATACATCGCATTATGGCTTGCGCCATGACCACATTCGTTGCCCAATGACCAAATGATAATTGAGGCATGGTTCTTATCGCGTTCAACCATCTGTGTATACCTTGACATAAAAGCACCAGTCCATTGTGGATCGGATGCTAAACGCCCCATCGGAAACATACCATGGGTTTCGATATTGGCTTCATCGACAACGTATAAACCCAACTCATCACACAACTCATACCAACGCGGGTGATTTGGATAATGCGCAGTGCGCACTGCGTTGAAGTTATTTTGCTTCATCAGCTTAATATCAGTGAGCATGTCAGCTTCATCGACTACATGGCCGTTTTGTGGATGATGTTCGTGTCGATTTACACCGCGTATTAAGATTGGCTTGCCATTGACACAAAGCTGACCGTTATCAATTGCTACTTTCCTAAAGCCAATATCGTAGGCTTCTACATCAAGAATAATGCCTTTGTCATCTTGCAAACTTACCACGCAGCGATATAAATTTGGGGTTTCAGCACTCCACTTTTTGGGGTTTTGAATGCCAATATGATGGAAAACAATATCCTCCCAACCGCCTTTTTCATCGATGCGTTTGTTGTTTGTACTTTGCGTTTGTGGCTCGCAAATAGCAGAATCACCATCAAATACTTGCACGCTGACCGTGTGATTTTTAAGATGAGCTAGACCAACTCCGGTACAGGTTTGAATTGCTGTTTTCAGCTTGAGTGTGGCATCGCGATAACAAGCGTCTAAGTCTGTCGCAATAAACACATCACGAATATAAGTTTGCGGTTTTGTGAGCAAGACCACATCACGAAAAATACCACTTAGCCACCACATATCTTGGTCTTCAAGATAACTACCATCGCTCCAACGGATGACCATTGCCGAAATACGATTTTTGCCAGCAATGAGGAAGGGACTTAAATCAAACTCACTGGGCAGACGGCTATCTTGTGAATAACCGACCCACTGGCCATTGCACCACAGATGAAATGCCGAATTTACACCTTCAAAAATAATATGATTACGCTGGGATAGCTGCTCAGTCCCGATATCAAACTCAGTGCGATACAGACCCGTTGGATTATCGCTTGGCACAAAAGGAGGATCCACCGCAAAAGGATACTTTACATTACAATAAATAGGCTTATCAAAACCTTGAAGCTGCCAGTTTGAGGGCACGTTTATAGTTTGCCAGTCATCAACAAACTCAGCTAGTAATGAGTCATCAACATCTTCAGGCTTGGCAATCAATTTAAAATCCCACTGGCCGTTTAATAACTGTTTTTGCGGATGTTGTTTTTGATGAGCATCCGCTACAGTTTTATAGCCATTAAGTGGACTATGAGCCCTTTCTTGATTGACTTGCACAGACAAGGGGGATTCCCAGTCGCGGCGTTGAAGAATATGTTGCAATGACTTCATGATACTCCTTTCTGCTATTGCGGATTGTTTTTGTACGTGTTGATTTCGTGCGAATTTTGCTTCTTAACTTTTGATAAAACGAAAATGGAGAGGCGCTAAAACACCAACACGGCGCATTTCATGGTTATTACTTATACGCTTCTAAATATAGCTAAATTTTAACCCTTAAGTTATGCTTAAATCTATCTTATTTTTATCCAAAACTGTCATTTTACTCATGAAAAATACGCTTAAAGACATTTTAGATATTGGTCCTAACTGCTATGAACGCTTTATAGAATATGCCACCTTAGCAGAAATCAAGCCTCTAGAAATCGAACTAGCGGGTTGTTCAAACTTATCAGGAAGATATTGCGTTTCGCGTACAACACCACCTGACCACACTTTATTTTACACCCTAAGTGGGCAAGGCAAATTAACCACGCTTTATAATCAATATGATCTGACACCTAATACATTGGCCATTTTGCCAGCAAGGCAGGGTTTTGCTGTGAACATAGCGGCCAAGCATTGGGACATTTGTTGGATCAACCTTGCCAACACAGCATGCTGGGAACATGTGGCGTTAAGTGAAGCGATGGTGTTAGAGAATCAAAAAATCGAACCACTTCATCTCGCTATGGAGTTACTATACTCGGAGCCTAGCGCGAGTTTGCGTGCAGGTGTGATACCAATACTTAGCCATTATCTGCACCTAACGCTTAAAGGTCAGACACAACAAGGGCGCGCACAAAGATCCTCAGATGATCGCCTACAAAAGCTGTTTCAAGAAATTGAAAAACGCTTGCAGTTTGATTGGACCATTGATGCCATGTGTAATCATATTCACTATTCATCACCGCATTTGCATCGTTTATGCCAAGCCAAGTTTGGTAATAGCCCAGTACAACAACTTATTCATTTGCGTATACAGCGAGCAAAAACGTTGTTATTAAATACATCTTGGCCTGTCTCTCATATTGCGAGTTATGTGGGTTATCCAAATATCTTTAATTTTTCAAAGCGTTTTAAAAAATCTGTTGGGGTATCACCTAGCGGGTTTAGGCGTGGTTAGCACTTAATCCCAGCTAGGTATCAAGCAACGTTAGTGAAAAAACAGAAATAGCTTTGTGCACAGCAATAACCTTCGCCAATTATGGCAACTGCAATGCTTTATTTTTGATTGCATCACCAACAAAATGAAACATTGCAGAGCTGGAGATTGGGTCAATCCCGATACTCAATAATATTTCAGATAAGTTCTCAAACTTATATAAATCAATAAAGATCCTTGCACCGCTGATGTTCGAAATCAAAGATGATCACGCCGACTCAGCAAGAGCAGCAAGAATTAATAGTTAGAACACTAATATTATTTTACGCGTTGGGCGTTCTTGATCAGAAGCGATTAAAAACAATCCTTGACTAATTTTGCCATATGCTTATTTTTTGACCAGTACTAACAATGGGTATTATTAAGTACTTACTACGTCATATTAAGGCCTTCAAAAATGTCTTTTAACCTGCTTTAAAAATACTGTTTAGACCAATATTAATAGGGTTTTAAGAGATTTTATATTTGATAATATGGTCGTGCTTTCAGTATGTAAAAAAAGTCTTTTTCAGGATTTTTATTGACCGTAAAATTAGCCAAACTTGATTTTAATTGAACGTTCAATTAATATAAATGCGGTTGGCATATTATTCCCACACACTAAGAACGTTTACTAAAATACATTCAACAGGAACTTTTATGAAACCTCAATTGCCTATGAAGCAAAGCGTGATCGCACTATCTGTATTATCAGCAATATCTGTAACTTCTCTGTCCGCTATCGCACAAGATAGTGAAAAACAGCGGGCGGATAACGAACAAAAAAAAATAGAAACTATTCAAGTTAGCGGCCGCAGCCTTTCTTATGCAAACAGCACCGTCTCAACGGAAATGAAAAAACAGCAAACTCCTATGACCAGCGTATTATCTATTATCGATAACCTGCCTGGTGTATTAGTGAACGAAGGCGACCCCTTTGGATCAGACGAATGGTCAACCAGTATTTCCATCCGTGGATTTCAACTTCAGCAAATTGGCATGACCGTCGATGGCATTTCCAATGGCAACTCTAACTACGGCGGTGGTACTAAACCCAGCCGTTACATCGATACCGAAAATTTACGCAGTATTAAAGTATCTCAAGGTACAGCCGACATAAGCTCGCGTTCCAACGAAGCGCTAGGCGGCACACTTGATTTCACAACAATACGTCCAAGTTTCGACGAAAAACTAACCGTCAGTACTACTCTTGGTGAATACAACGCACGCAAATTTTACACGCGTTACGATACGGGCGAGATTGCTCAAGACACATTTGCATGGGTGTCTATATCAACGCAGCAAAATGATGACTATATGGACGGTTCAATAACTAACACACGGGATCATGCTGAGGGTAAAATAATCAGTCGCATTGGCGACGTCGATTTAACGGGTTATTTTAGCTACGACGACGCCGTAGAATTTACTTATCAGCGTGTTTATGGCCTTGAACAATATGCACAAGAACCTAATTGGGATGGCCTGATCAAAAACTTTACGGGCGTGCCTTATCAAGACCAAGCGTTACGTAAGACTTGGGGTACTGAACGTGAAAACCTTTTTGGTTATTTACAAGCAGACTTTATGGTCAGTGAAGTTCAGGTTAGTACCAACGTTTATTATCATAAAAACAAAGGTACGGGTAAATGGATGCCTTATTATATGGCCGACGTCACAGATGACGGCGCAGGCAATCCGCACTCCGAGCTAGATACTTCGACCACAGCCCTCGGCGGCTCATCAGCGGGCAGTATCTATTTTGTTAATCGTGACGGTCAATCGTTGTCACCTAACGCGGGCTGTGTCAGTTCTATCGGCTACCCTTATGGCGGTGGCGGACCTGAAATCGATCCTGGTTGCTATGAACAAGGTGCTATGCCTGTCAGTTCAAATCGTCATACTAATTATAGTAAAACGCGTTACGGCGTAAACGCCGACTTAGTTTGGAACACCACGATTGCGGGTATGCCAAATACGGTACGCGGTGGTTTATGGTATGAAGATTATCAGCGCGATGAGAACCGTAGTTGGCATAAAACCATCGACGCAGCAACTGGCCCACGTTATGAAAACACGCCTTACTGGATCCAGTATAGTCAAGAGTTTCCAGTCGAGACTCTGATGTATTATATTGAAAACGAGGTAGATGCGGGTTTTGCTAAATTTCGTTTAGGTGCCAAGAAATTCAACGTTGACGTTACTAAGGAAGATCAGTTTACACCAGCAAATAACTTAAACGTGTCATCTGACTCAGACGCCCTAATATCAGCTGGATTTGTAGCCCCTCTGCCCTTGAGCGGCTTAGAAGTATTTGCTGGTTACGCTGAGAACTTTGCCGCAATAAAAGATGGCGTATTAGGTCGTGACGACACTGACGTGAGCCAGATAGAGCCGGAAACAGCGGATAACATCGATTTTGGTCTGCGTTACTCTGCACCTGGTTTTAACGCCAGCTTGACCTATTACAACATTAAGTTTGAAAATCGCATCACGTTTATCAGTTATGAAGACGTTGACGGTATCGACTTCTTAGCAACCGCTGCCGGAGGATACATTAACGACGGAGGTGTCGAGTCAGATGGTATCGAAGCATCTTTAGATTATAGACTGACTGATAGTCTGGGTGTTTATGTTTCTTATACTAAAAATGACTCTACATATACCGACAAAGGCATCATAGGTAAAACCGTACTAGGAAGTGCTCAAGACATGGCAGTGGTTAGTTTTGACTATACCAAAGGCGATTTTTATGCAGGTTTTAGCACGAAATATGTTGGCGAACGTTATTTAGACCAAGCCAATACGCAAGAAACTGACTCTTATGTAGTGAGTGACTTGTACGTGGGTAAAACCGCATACGAATTTGGTGGGGCTGTTGAAAGTATGGAACTAAGCTTTACTATAAACAATGTCTTTGACAAAAATTATCTTGGCACAATTGCGCCTGGCGCAGCGTGGATAGGTGCCCCGAGAACGGCGACATTTAACGCCAAGTTTGTAATGTAAAAAGCGTAATGTAAAAAGCGTATTGTAAAAAAACAAGAGAAAAGCCACATGCGGTAACAACTGCATGTGGCTACTTCATTAGCATAATAAGGTAAAAAAACGTATGTTTAGATTATTGGCAATTTGTACATTACTGTTCACCACTTCCGTCTCGGCAGGTGGACCCAGTCGTATTTTATTTGGTTCGTGCTCAAATCAAGATAAAGATATTCCCATTTTTAGTAGTATTGTCGACGATGAACCCGAGGTTTTTATCTTTCTTGGAGATAACGTCTATGGCGATACCGAAGATATGTCGGTACTGCGGAATAAATACGAAAAACTGGGCGCAAAACCCGGTTTTAAAAAGTTAAAAGAACAAGCTGAGTTAATCGCCATTTGGGATGATCATGATTTCGGTGCTAATGATGCCGGTAAGCATTATCCAAAGAAAGAAGCCTCTCGCCAAATTATGCTTAATTTCTGGGATGAGCCTGAGAATTCAGCGCGTAGAACGAGAGAAGATGGTATTTATACCTCCTATCAATATGGCGAAGGCGATGAAAGTATCCACGTAATTTTACCTGATCTTCGCTGGAACCGAGATGACATTGCTCACGTAACTAGTGAAGAATATACTAACGTTCGCGAACCTAAGAACATGGGTCCTTATAGCGTTCACAGCGATCCAAACGCAAGTATGATTGGAGAAAAACAATGGCTGTGGCTGGAACAAGAACTTCAAAAACCAGCACGCATAAAAGTGATAGGATCGAGTCTGCAGCTGTTAGCTGACTTTACTGGCTGGGAATCTTGGGCTAATTTCCCCGCGGACCGCCAACGTTTGTTTTCGCTTATTAAAAAACATAAAGTAAATGGGCTGGTATTAATAAGTGGTGATACTCATTGGGGTGAAGTCAGCTACTATGATGAAGACTTAGATTATCCATTATGGGAAATCACCTCGTCCGGTTTAAACCAGGAATGGAAAAACGTGAGTCCAAACAAACACCGCATCGGTAATTTTACCAGTAAAGTTAACTATGGTGCGCTGAATGTTGATTGGGAAAGAGAAGATCCCGTTGTCACTTTAGGCCTTTATGATGTTGCCGGTGACGTGCTTAACGAACACCGGTTCAGGCTATCAACGCTAGAACCTTATTAATAAACTAACCATGTGAGAATGGAATGCCAAAAGTAGGGATGGAATCAATGCGTCGTCAACAACTGATTGATGCGACGATTGATGTTGTTGCTGAAGTCGGCTTAAAAGGCGCGACTATTAACCTTATTTCAAGGCGCGCCGGGATGTCATCCGGCATTATCAGTCATTATTTTGGTAGTAAACAGGCATTGATTGAAGCCTCTGTTCGATATCTGCTTTCTCAACTTAAAATAGAGTATTCACCAGATAACCCATATGACAGGTTAATGAAGATTGTTGACCTGAATTTTTCAGGTGTACAAAAGGCGGACGCTAGCACTAAGATCTGGTTAAGTTTTTGGGGACAGTCTATGCATGATCCAAACCTATACCGCCTGCAAGAGATAAATAAGCGCCGCCTTGTGAGCAATCTACGCTATAGCTTTAAACAATTAATAGATCCTAAAATGGCTCACGACGCTGCCGAAGTCACCGCTGCATTAATCGATGGTTTTTGGTTGCGTTGTGCCTTAAGTCGGGCCAATCAAGAAAAGTTTAGCCTAGCGAAAGAATACTGTAAAAAATACATCAACAGTGTGCTGGAACAGCACACTGTCATTTAAAAGTTACCAACACCAATCGGAGTTATCGTTGCCTTCTACATTACTTAAAAACTTTATCCATGGTCGTTATGTCGACAACAGTGACAACACCTTTTTCGACGTTATCAACCCAAGCACCGGGCAAGTAATCTACGCTGTTGAAACAGCTGGTGAAACACTCTTAGAACAAACCATAACAAGTGCCCAAGAAGGCTTTAAAATCTGGTCTAAAATGCCGGCCGTAGAACGCGCTAGGATATTGCAACGAGCCGCAGCGATACTCAGAGAGCGCAACGATGAATTAGCCAAAGTCGAGGTACTAGACACCGGAAAGCCATGGCAAGAAGCAGTAGAGGTTGATGTTCAGACCGGTGCAGATGCGATTGAGTATTTTGCTAATTTATCTACTTCAGTGATGGGCGAACAGCAAAGCGTCGGTAATGATTTCTTTTATACAAGACACGAACCACTCGGGGTGTGTTTAGGTATAGGGGCCTGGAATTACCCTTTGCAAATCGCATGTTGGAAGGCCGCAGCATCACTAGCGGCGGGTAATAGTATGATTTTCAAGCCATCCGAAGAAACGCCTCGCAGTGCCAGTCTATTGGCAGAAATCTTTATTCAAGCCGGTATGCCCGAAGGTGTATTTAATGTCATCCAGGGGGATGGCGTCGTCGGCAACTATTTGGTTAAGCATCTGGCGATAGCGAAAGTATCCCTAACCGGCGAAGTCGGAACCGGCAAAAAAGTCATGGCCGCAGCCGCAGGCACGCTGAAAGCGGTAACCATGGAACTGGGCGGTAAGTCACCATTAATTGTATTTGAAGATGCTAATATTGATGAGGCTGTAACAGCTGCCATGCTGGCGAACTTTTACACACAGGGTGAAGTTTGCACTAATGGAACGCGGGTTTTTGTGCACAAGGATTGCTACGACTCATTTATGGAACGTCTGTTGGCGCGTACCCGAGATAATGTCCGTATCGGTGATCCATTAGACCCAACAATTAACTTAGGCGCACTGATTTCCAAGAGTCATATGCAAGCAGTATTGGCATACATTGAATCGGGTAAGAATGAGGGCGCAACACTGGCCTTTGGAGGTCAACGTATTAAACCACCGGGCTGTGAAAACGGTTATTTCGTGGAGCCAACCATCTTCACCGATTGTAATGACGATATGCGTATTAGCCGCGAAGAAATTTTTGGACCGGTCATGTCTGTAATGACCTTTGACACTGAAGAAGAAGTGATCCAACGCGCCAATGATACTGTTTTCGGCCTTGCTGCCGGTATCTTCTGTCAAGATTTACGCCGTGCCCACCGCGTGATAGCACAATTGGAAGCCGGTATTTGCTGGATTAACGCGTATGGTAACTCACCCGTAGAAATGCCGGTAGGTGGTTATAAGCAATCCGGTATTGGTCGTGAAAATGGAATAGAAGGCTTCAAGTCATACACGCAGACCAAATCAATTTATGTCGGCATGCAAACACTTGAAGGTCCATTTTGATGACGTCTACTATTTCAGATAATTTCGACTATATTATTGTGGGAGCGGGATCAGCCGGCTGTGTGCTGGCTAACCGCTTGACCGAAGACGCAGCTACTTCGGTATTATTACTGGAAACCGGCGGCTCAGATCGCAGCATCTTTATTCAGATGCCGACAGCTTTATCAATCCCAATGAATAGCAAAAAATATGCTTGGCAATTTCATTCCCAACCAGAGCCTTTTCTAAATAACCGTGAAATGCACTGTCCACGAGGCAAAGTCTTGGGTGGCTCTTCGTCTATTAACGGCATGGTGTATGTGCGTGGTCATGCGCTGGATTTCGATGAATGGCAGACTCATGGCGCAGAAAACTGGGATTATCAGCATTGTTTACCTTACTTTAAAAAGGCCGAAGACTGGGCTTTTGGAACTGATGATTATCGCTCTGAAGGCGGACTGTTAGCCGTTAATAACGGTAACAATATGCAAAATCCCTTGTATCAAGCATTTGTTAACGCCGGGGTAGATGCCGGCTATATGGCGACTAAGGATTACAATGGTTACCAGCAGGAAGGTTTCGGTGCTATGCACATGACGGTTAAAAAAGGGGTCAGGTGGTCAACTGCTAACGCCTATTTACGACCGGCTATGCAACGACCTAATTTGAGCGTAAAAACCGGTATTCAGGTGACTAAAGTGTTACTGGAAGGCAAGCAAGCGGTGGGTGTTGAATTAGTTGAAGGCGACAGCAAAACCCAAATATTGGTTAATAAAGAAGTGATATTGAGTGCTGGCCCTATCGGTTCGCCACATATTTTACAGTTATCCGGTATTGGCAGTACTGAAACCCTCTCAGCGGCGGGTATTGCGACCCAACATGAACTGCCGGGCGTGGGAGAAAACCTGCAAGATCACCTCGAATTTTACTTTCAGTACAAGTGCAAACAGCCTATAACGCTAAACAGTCAATTAGGCCCATTAAGTAAGCTAGCCATTGGTGTCCGTTGGATTTTATTTAAAACCGGATTAGGTGCAACTAACCACTTTGAGTCCTGTGGTTTCATTCGTTCTAAAGAAGGTGTTGAATGGCCAGACTTACAATATCACTTCCTACCCGCCGCCATGCGTTACGATGGTAAAAAGGCGTTTAACGGCCATGGTTTCCAGTTACATATTGGACACAATAAGCCAAAAAGCCGCGGCTCAGTAAAAATACAAAATGCTGATGCGCTTACCTCACCTCGCATTCAATTTAACTATTTGCAACATGCAGATGACATTGAGGCATTTCGCGCCTGTGTTAGGTTATCGCGTGAGATTATTGCACAACCAGCCATGGATGATTATCGAGGTGATGAGATCCAGCCCGGCGCTGACATTGTTACTGATGCGCAAATCGATGCATTCGTGCGCGAGACAGTTGAAAGCGCTTATCATCCTTGCGGTACTTGCCGTATGGGCGCTGCTGATGATGAGATGGCCGTGATTGATGCAGAAATGCGAGTACGTGGTTTACAGGGGCTGCGTATTGTCGATTCGTCAGTTTTCCCTACCGCGCCCAACGGTAACCTCAATGGCCCTACTATGATGGTTGCTGAGCGAGCAGCTGATATTATAAAGCAGCAAGTGTTACCCCCAAGCGATGTTGATGTTTATAAAGACCCGCAATGGCGGCAATATCAGCGCAGCGGACAGGTAAAACGGGATCTGACGTGTTAACGCTGGTAAGCATCGGTATGCTGTTTTTTATGGCTATGGTGGTATTCATTTTAGCCCGCTGGGGTAAGCTAAAACTCAATGGCCGCTACCCCGTTTCGACTCTTACCTTTGTTGCAATATTGTTTACCTCGGGTCTAGATGTGGGGCTGATTATGTTCCCACTGACCGAATTTCCAGTGTATGCCGATATCCAAAATAACAGTGAATACGCTTTTGCTAACCCATTAGCGATTGAATTTGGCTTCTGGGGTTTTCTAGTCTGGGCAATCTATTTTGTCACGTGCTTTTACTTTTGTGCAATTGAGCCTAAAGTTAAATTTTTTGAAATTCCTTTAGTTAAGTGGAGCAACAACATTGTCATTATCGGCACTTGCGCGTTTACTGCTCACTTATTGTTTGCCAACTTAAGCTGGTATTTACCTGAGATTGCGGCAGGTGATGGCTTTCCTTGGACCTATTCACTCATTGTCGGTGCCACTATTTTGTTTTCGGTTTACTCGAGCACAGATATAAAGTTTGTTAAAATTCTAAGTTTGTCTTCCGGTGGCCTGTTTTTTGCGCTGATTATCGGGCTTGGTAGCGTTGCATTGATGTCTGACAAGGTATCGGCTTCGGACTACCTGAGCACCCTGCCACTGCTGACCACCTACTTCGTACATTTAGACCGATTTATATTACCGATTAATGACTATCACGCATTTTATTTGTTTTGGTGGTTTGCCTGGAGCATCATGATCGGCCAATTTACTGCCCGTTTTGTCGGCAATATGAGCACGGTTAAATTATTTTTATGCATGCTTATCTGGCCGTCCCTTTCCATTGGACTGTGGTTTAGTGTGCTGTACGTATTCCACTTAAAAGGGTTGCAGACGTCTGGGTTTATCAATCTGGCCATGGTTTTCGTGGGTATTGTTTTTGTGATTAATTCCCTTGACTCATTAATCCGCTTGTACTCTGACAACCTGGACTTAACTGTGGCTCGCTTTGGTAGGCAGAAATACATAGGTTTACATGCCTTTTTAATGATGCTGTTGACTGTACTATTTAGCCTGCAATTTATTAAAATCCAATGGGTTGGCGCTCTGGTTATTGGTATTAGCTTATGTTGTTTTGTGTATATTTTGCTCGGCAAACATCAGCAACCTTTACCCAAAACCAAAGCCTTAATCTCTTTGCCAAACAACAAAAAATGAGCTAGCGTAAACATGCCTGCCGAGACTGATTTTTAATTACTTATTGGTTTTAGTTGGGTATTTTTATTAGGGCAGACTTGAGGTGTTTGGTATCCATTGGCATGTTCCCCATTTCATCCAGTTTAACGTTGTGCAGAGCATTGGAAATCACACGATTGACGATGTTCCAATTCTCTTTTAATTCACAGCTACTAGCAATTTGGCAGTCACCGCCGTCCGACTTCGCACATTCAGTTAGGGCTATTGGTCCGTCGATGGCTTCTATAATTTCTGCGATGGATATTTGATCGGGCTTGTTACTGAGTTTATAGCCACCGCGAGGACCCCTAACTGAGGTTACTAGATCTTTATGAGTCAGTGCTCGCATTAATTTACGCACAGTTGGCAACGACAGGCTAGTTAACTCACATAAGCGTTCTTGCGTAATGAGTTGCTCACAACTACGCATTTTGAATACGACCAATAGCGCATAGTCTGCCATGCGGCTAATTCTTATCATGAAAGGTTTCCTCGAAAAACATGTGATCCTTATTTAAGCACTTACTATAAATATAGTATATCCAGTGAAGTGACTTTTTTACCCAAAGATAAAAGATAACTTTGATATTTTTTGTACTGTATATCAAGCCGCTATTTTCAGTAATTCTATCCTGTTGCTAGTTTCACTGCATAACAACAAGAATAACCATAGATACTAAGTTAGTATCGTATTGATTATTACAATGAGGTAGGGTAACATACATTACTAGATTGGTATCCTTAATAGTGTCAGAGTTTCACTTAGTTCAATCAAAATCACAAGAATGGCGATGTAACTCAGCACTATTTACTTTTCAAATTACTTTTCAAAACTATATAGAGAGAGTTGATCACTATGAGCGATAGCAGTGTTATTGATGATCGTATTAATTCCGGTTACGAAGCTGGTTTTATCACCGATGTTGAAATGCAGACATTTGATCCTGGATTAAATGAAAATGTCATTAGAAAAATATCAGCAAAAAAAAATGAACCCGAATTTATGTTGGAATGGCGCTTAGATGCCTATCGACAGTGGTTGGAGATGGAGCGTCCAGCATGGGCACAAGTAAATTACCCAGAAATTGACTTTAACGCCATTGCTTACTACTCAAGTCCAAAAAGCCAAGAAGATGCGCCTAAAAGTTTGGCCGAAGTCGACCCCGAATTGCTGCGCACCTATGAAAAATTAGGTATTCCGCTACATGAGCAAGAAGCACTTGCTGGTGTTGCCGTTGATATCGTATTTGATAGTGTGTCTATCATCACCACTTTTAAAGAAAAGCTGGCTGAATCCGGCGTAATTTTCTGTTCACTTTCAGAAGCGGTAATCGAACACCCAGAATTAATTAAAAAATATCTAGGTTCTGTTGTCCCCGTTAACGATAACTTCTATTCCGCACTTAACTGTGCTGTCTTTAGTGACGGCTCGTTTGTCTATATTCCCAAAGGCGTAACGTGTCCCATGGAATTGTCGACCTATTTCCGGATCAATGAAATGAACACTGGACAGTTTGAACGAACCTTGATTATTGCTGATGAGGGTAGCTATGTAAGCTATCTTGAAGGTTGTACCGCACCATCGCGTGACGAAAACCAACTGCATGGAGCCGTTGTTGAATTAGTCGCTCTAAAAGGCGCGCAAATCAAATATTCGACCGTCCAAAATTGGTATCCAGGCGATGAAAACGGTAAAGGAGGTATCTATAACTTCGTCACTAAGCGCGGTATCTGTCATGACGACGCCAAAGTATCGTGGACTCAAGTAGAAACCGGTTCCGCAATTACGTGGAAGTACCCAAGCGTTGTATTACTCGGTGATAATAGTGTTGGTGAATTTTACTCAGTAGCCCTAACCCGAAATGCACAGCAGGCTGACACTGGGACAAAGATGATCCATCTTGGTCGTAATACTCGCAGTACGATTATTTCAAAAGGAATTTCTGCTGGCAAAGGGTCCAACTCATACCGTGGGTTAGTCAATATTTCACCAAAAGCAGAAGGTGCACGTAATTTCACTCAGTGTGATTCACTACTAATTGGCGATAAATGCTCTGCTAATACCTTCCCCTATATTGTAAGCAAAAACCCAAGTGCGATAGTCGAACATGAAGCAACCACATCAAAAGTCAGTGACGACCAGTTATTCCTATGCCAACAACGCGGTATAGATCCTGAAAAAGCAGTATCAATGATTGTTAATGGTTTCTGTAAATCAGTTTTCAAAGAGCTACCAATGGAGTTCGCTATGGAGGCCGGAAAACTGTTAGAGGTTAGCCTAGAAGGCTCTGTTGGATAGCACTCTAAGCGGAATCAACGCAAATGCATGATACAGATATCAGTTATAGCTGTGTGCTGATAAAGACTTTACTAGAATATATAAAAGGTACCAGATGCTAAACATTAAAAATTTAAAAGCCAACGTTGATGGCAAAGAAATCCTCAAAGGCTTAAACATTGACGTTAAACCAGGTGAAGTCCACGCAATTATGGGACCTAATGGGAGCGGTAAGAGTACATTATCCAATGTACTAGCAGGTCGTGATAAATACGAAGCAACCGCTGGAACTATCATGTTTGAAGACAAGGACTTGTTAGCTCTTGAGCCTGAAGACCGTGCTCGCGAAGGCATTTTTCTTGCCTTTCAATATCCAGTTGAAATTCCTGGGGTGAGCAATCTTGAATTTTTAAAAACATCCCTTGAGTGTCTGCATGCTTATCAAAACAAAGCTCTTTTAAGTGCTGTTGAATTTCTGAAACTGGCTCGTGAAAAATGCAAACTTGTTGATTTACACACCGACTTTCTTAAGCGCGGAGTCAATGAAGGCTTTTCAGGTGGCGAGAAAAAGCGTAACGAAATTATGCAAATGCTCATGTTAGAGCCAAAGCTATGTCTTCTTGACGAAACCGACTCTGGCTTAGATATCGATGCACTCAACGTTGTGGCCGATGGTATCAATACCTTACGCAGCCCGGATCGTGCCTTTATCTTAATCACTCATTACCAGCGATTGTTAGATTACGTTCAGCCTGACTTTGTGCATGTATTGTCCGACGGTCAGATTGTTAAATCTGGTGGCAGTGAGCTGGCGTTAGAATTAGAGAAAAAAGGCTACAGTTGGTTGGAAAGTGGAACTGAGCAATCAGCAAATCCAGTTAAGGTTTAACAATGAATAATCTAAAGCTAGTAACACCTGACTTTACCAGTGCACAACGATCTCAAAAAAATCCGTGGTTACAAGATACTCGTGATGCGGCAAGGGAGCGCTTAAGAGTGCTCCAATTACCAACGCAAAAAACCGAAGATTGGAAATATCTGAAGCTTGAGAAATTGTTAGCTAACGACCAACTTGACGCGCAAAGCATGCAAGAACTCGATTCTAAAAGTGTAGAGGATATCGATGAATTACTTGCGCAGTCCTTGATAAGCGGCCTTGACGCGTATCGCTTGGTTTTTGTCAATGGCGTGTTCGTTAGCCAATTATCACAGCATGATAGCAACCCTTATAGTGTTTTGTTCTCTGCGGCTAGCAAAGCTCAGCAACAACTCATTGTTGATCATCTTGATACCAGCCATAACTATTATCATGACTATTTTTCTAGTCTAAACAGCGCGCAGCTTGAAGACGGTTTGCTGATCAATATTCCAAAGGATTGCGCTGTTGATAAGCCTTTTTACATCGTAAACCTGACGATAGGTGAACAGCCAAAAACCAGTATGATGCGATTATTAATTATTGCTGAAACAGGTAGTAAGGCGACCATAATCGAGCATGAAGATGCGCCATTAAAGCATACAGGAATGGTTAATACCGTGATTGAATGTTTCGTTAATGACCACGCACATATCACACATAGCCGTCTGCAACTCGATGAGAGTGTGACCAGTATATGTAGTCATCGTGTAAGACAAAGTTCGCATAGTACTTATCAACAACATCAAATTAGCCTAGCCTCAAAACTAAAACGTAATGATCTTACGGTAGCCTTGCGAGGTGAATATGCGCACGCCGATATCCGAGGTAGTTTCTACGGTCGTCACCAGCAAAGCATCGATAACCACACTTGCATGGAGCATATTGTACCCAATTGCACCAGCAATGAGGTCTTTCGAGGTTTGGTCGACAATCAAGCCAATGCTGTGTTTAACGGCCGAATTCATATACATCCCGACGCCCAAAAAACATTAGCTGAACTGAGTAATAAAAATTTATTACTGTCAGATTTCGCCACTATTAATACTAAACCCGAACTGGAAATTTACGCTGACGATGTGAGATGTTCGCACGGCGCCACCGTCGGTCAAATTGATAGTGAGGCATTGTTTTATTTACAATCTAGGGGCGTTCCAAAGGCCGAGGCTAAACGATTATTAAGCCTCGCCTTCATTGCCGAAATAGTAAACCAACTAACAGATGATCGTGTGCGGGAATTTGTTTCACAACGTTCATCTAGCTTGTTTGCAACATTGCAGTCCGAAGGAGCACAATAACAATGTCCGCGTTAATCAAAGTTACACAAGCAAAACCATTTAATATTGCGGAAATCCGGCAAGATTTTCCTTTGTTAAACCAGAAAATTAAAAATAAACCCTTGGTCTATTTGGATAATGCGGCAACAACCCAGAAGCCACAGGTTGTGATTGATGCAATCAGCCAATATTATGCCAATAGCAATGCTAATGTGCATCGAGGTGCGCATTCTTTGAGTGACCATGCAACCGAGCTATTTGAGAAGGCACGGAGTAATGTACAACATTTTATTAATGCAGAACATTGTCATCAGATAATTTGGACAAGAGGAACCACTGAGGCGATTAACATGATCGCCAGCGGATTAGCTCAAAGCCACTTAAAGCCTGGTGATGAAATTATTATTTCAGCAATGGAACATCATGCCAATATTGTACCTTGGCAAGTCGCTGCGCAGCGAAGCGGTGCGAAGCTCGTTGTTGCTCCAATAAATGAGAAAGGCGAGCTGAATTTTCCAGTTTACAAGACATTACTCAATGAAAAAACCGCCATTGTTGCGATGACACACGTGTCCAACACGCTTGGCACTATTAATGATGTTAAGGAAATCGTTCACTTTGCACAGCAAGTGGGTGCGATTACAGTCATAGACGGCGCACAAGCCATTGGTCATGATCATGTTGATGTGCAGGATCTGGATTGCGATTTTTACGTATTTTCAGGGCATAAGTTATTTGGCCCAACGGGTATCGGCGTATTGTACGGTAAAGAAGATCGTCTCGAGCAACTACCGCCCTTTCAAATGGGTGGAGAAATGATCCAAACGGTGACTTTTCAAGAGGCAACATGGAATGCATTACCTTATAAATTCGAAGCAGGCACGCCAAATATTGCAGGTGCAATAGGAGTATCAGCGGCCATCGATTATCTCAGTAGTATAGATCGCACTGGCGCGGCAGCGCATGAACAACGATTAATGAACTACTGCGCAGAATTAGCTCAGGATATGAGTGATATTAAACGCTATGGCACCGCCGAAAACAGGATGGCTATTTTTTCTTTTCTGCTCGGTGATGCGCATCCAAGCGATGTTGGTACTCTGCTCAATCAACAAGGTATTGCTGTGCGAACGGGTCATCATTGCACGATGCCCCTGATGAATGAACTGGGTATTCCGGGCACGGTGCGCGCATCGTTTTCTCTGTACAACACACAGGAAGAAGTAGCAATGTTATTTGCAGCTTTAACTAAAGCTAAAACCTTCTTATAACTCAAAAATGACGATAAAAAAGGTAATTTTATTATGACCGTAATGACGTTTGACCCGACTAAGCCCAGCGTCACTTTGAGTGACAGCGCACGTACCTTCTTGTCTCAAAAGATCGATAATAAGCAGGCCGATGGTCTGTGTTTTTCAGTCAAAAAAAGTGGCTGTAATGGTTTTAGATATGTCTTGGATTTTATTGACAAACCTAGTACCGAGGTGGGTTTAGTTGTTATTAATGATGATAAATTGACACTGTATATCACAGAAGAAGCATTACCCTATGTGAATGGTACTGAGATTGATTGTGTTACTGAAGGATTGAACCAAGTCATCAAGTTCATCAATCCAAATAGCTCAACTGAATGCGGTTGCGGTGAAAGCTTTGGGATCTAACGATTTAACTCAATAAAATTGAAGTAGGCTATGGAAAACAAAATAATTGTAGTGAATAGAGAGTGCCCAGCACTATTAGTGCCAGACGGCATTGCTATTACCATTAAGAAAGACACATTTGTAACTCTGACCCAATCATTAGGTGGCGCATATACCGTGCTTGTTAACGGCAATATGGCACGAGTTGATGGTACTGATGCGGATGCGCTTGGATTTAAGCCAATTATCATAGAATTTGATAACTCAGGTGATGAAACAGTTATTGAAAGTAATGTATGGAGGGCCTTGTCTGCCGTTTACGACCCAGAACTACCCGTTAGCATTGTTGATTTGGGTTTGATATATGAGTGTAAAATTGAAGCTAATACGGTCCTGATTTCCATGACATTAACGGCGCCAGGCTGCGGCATGGGACCGGTATTGGTCGAAGATGTCAAGTACAAAGTTGGGCTAGTGCCCAATGTGGATAATGTAAAGGTGGACCTTGTACTTGAACCTGCATGGAGTCGAGAAATGATGACGGAAGAGGCACAACTTGAGATGGGCTTATTTTGATGAATACACTGCCTATTCCTGTTTTATCCGAGGGCCCTTTTGGCACTAAAATTAAGTCTACAGACATCGCAGATACACTGTCCTTCTTTGAAGATTGGGAAGATCGTTACCGTTATATAATAGATCTGGGTAAAGAGCTTACTGCCCTACCTATTTCTTGTAGAACTGATGAAAATCTTATTATCGGCTGTCAAAGTCAGGTTTGGCTAGTTTGCGAATACGACAACACCAATAATCTTCTTTTTATGGCAGTCGACAGTGAAGCCCTGATTGTAAAAGGACTCGCTGGTATCGTCCTGAGTGCATTTAATAAGAAAACGCCGCAAGAAATTACGGATTTTAATATCGATGCTTTCTTCACCGATATTGATTTATTCAACCATTTAAGTTCGATGCGTGGTAACGGTTTGCGTGCCATGGTCAACAAAATTTTATACGTAGCCAAAAATTATACCTAAGTCACATTTAGACTAATAACTTACTAGGGACGATACATGGACATCATGAGTGAGATTGAAGAACACATTAATAGCAATGCCGTCATTATTTTTATGAAAGGTACGCCGGAACAACCTCGATGCGGATTTTCTGGGACCGCAGTAAAAGCGTTAATCGCTTGTGGTGAAACCTTTTCTTTCATTGATATCTTGGATAATCCAGAAATTCGAGCGGCATTACCGGCCTACGGAGATTGGCCGACCTTTCCCCAAGTGTGGGCAAATGGTGAGTTGATCGGGGGCGGTGATATTGTAAATGAACTGAATCAAAGTGGAGAATTAAAAGAAATTGTCCTAGAAGCGCTAAAAAGTGCGCAGATAAAAGAAGTACTCGTTGATCCCGCGCTAATAAAACAGTAGCAAGCTTCTTAAATTGTTAGACAAACTGCAAACATCCGAATAGGAATGACCACGTGAATATTAATGAGAAAATTCAAGATATCATTATAAATAAGATATCTGACGCCCAAGTTACGGTCAGTAATATGGGCGGGAGGCATTTCAACCTCACTGTAACGACTCAAGAGTTTGTTGGTAAAAACACCTTAGCTAAACACAAGTTGGTACTCTCTGCCATTGCGCCACTGATGTCGGGACCCGGTGCACCAGTCCATGCGATTGATAGCTTGGAAACTATGCTGCCAACAGCATAAACAATGCCGTCTCAATGTATCAATATAAAATTGATTAAACGCGTCGAGTATCAACAGGATCGACCAATACCATGACTAATATAAAACAATCAAACTATGTCGCTGGCGAAAAGCTACGTAATGCAGACAAGCTAGCATTTATTCCAGTAAAAATCGTTACCAGCGAGAAAGAAACAACATTAAAAAAGCCGAGTTGGTTAAAAATAAAACTGCCTAGTAACACGGCTAAAGTAGATCAAATTAAACAAGCTATGCGCAAGCATAATTTAAGTTCAGTTTGCGAAGAAGCCTCTTGCCCTAATCTACACGAATGCTTTAACCACGGCACCGCTACGTTTATGATCCTTGGTGCTATTTGTACTCGTCGTTGTCCATTCTGTGATGTAGCGCATGGCAGACCATTGCCAGTCAGTGCTGAAGAACCACAGAAATTGGCAGCAACAATACGTGATATGAAATTAAATTATGTGGTCATTACCTCGGTCGATCGCGATGACCTTCGTGATGGTGGAGCTCAGCACTTTGTCGACTGCATTAATGCGATACGCAGGGAAGTACCCAGTATAAAGATCGAAATTTTAGTGCCTGATTTTAAGGGTCGGATGGACAAAGCACTGGACATTTTAAGTACTGCACCGCCAGATGTATTTAATCATAACTTGGAGACCGCTCCACATATGTACCGTGAAGTTCGACCAGGGGCTAATTATAAAAATTCATTGGAGTTGTTGCGTCGTTTTAAAGTCACCCATCCACAGGTTGCCACAAAATCCGGGCTGATGCTGGGTCTTGGTGAGACTATTGAGGAAATTACCGACGTATTAAAAGACTTGCGTGAACATAATGTAGAGATGCTCACTTTAGGACAATACTTGCAACCAAGTAAACATCACCTTGCGGTTAAACGCTATGTTCCCCCGGCCGAGTTTGATCAACTTGGTGTTATCGCAAGAGAACTTGGCTTTACCCATGCTGCATCTGGTCCGCTAGTGCGTTCAAGCTACCATGCAGATCTGCAAGCTGCTGGTAAACAGATTAGGTAACCTCAGATCTGCTTAAGCAGCAACCATAGCGTTGTGCTCTACGTCAGTCAAATTAAGGCTTGGCTTATGTTTCTTAGAGTAATCAGCCACCAATCCAGCCAGTAGATTGAGCATAAAGCCGTTATTGCGGCTATGTCTTGAGTACTCTATGTACGAAATGTTCTTCAATTGGTCATTTATTGTTTCAATAATAAACCGCTTGGAGAGCATCGCGCTTTTCCATAACGCGCTGACTTTTGCAGCGACAATCTCGCCTTGATAATTGACCATCAAGTGGAGTTTGAAACTATAAAACCACCGATAGTATCTTTGGCACGTTGAGAAATACCTGTAGGCTTCACCTTGAGTGAGGCAAAATATGCACACATAGGCACAATTAACCTGAGCATCACTGCAAGAAAACGGGTATAACTCAACTAACTTATTCATGCCTGTTGCTTTTTTGGTTTGGTTCAATCTTCGTCGAAAGATCAGGTCTTGGAACAGGCACTTAGTTCAACTTTCTTAAGCAAGATTCGGGTTACCTAACTTAATATATAGCTTTACTGCATTAATTCGCCCTTCATATGTAAATATCAAACTAACTCCAAGTTAGTCCAACTTTATGACCGCACACTAGTCGACGCACTTTTTAACTAAGGGAGACAATCATGGCTCCCTCTGAAAATGTCAAAAAAACTACCGTAGTCCTTGTGGACTAGTGAATTAGTCGCTTTTTGCTCGCTATTTTGTAGTAATTCGACCGATGTCAGCGTGGCAAATTCGAGCAACCCATCAAAAATTCATCCGCAGCACGCGCGGCCTGACGACCCTCACGGATTGCCCATACCACCAGAGACTGGCCCCGTCGCATGTCCCCCGCGGCGAATACTTTGGCGACCGAAGTCTGATAACAACCGTCGCCGTCGGCACTTGCTTTGGCATTTCCGCGTGCATCTTTTTCGACTGCAAAGCCTTCCAGCACTTGTGCCACTGGCGAAACGAAACCCATCGCCAGCAAGACCAAATCCGCTTTCATTTCGAATTCGGAATTCGGCACCTCCTTCATCTTACCGTCTACCCATTCGACGCGGGCTGCAATCAGCTTCTCGACCTTGCCGTCCTTACCTTCGAAACGCTTGGTCGCAACTGCCCAATCTCGCTCGCAACCCTCTTCTTGTGACGAGGAGGTGCGCAACTTGATCGGCCAGTAAGGCCACACCAAAGGCTTGTCCTCTTGTTCCGGCGGTTGCGGCATCAGTTCAAACTGCGCTAAGCTAGCCGCGCTATGGCGGTTGCATGTGCCTACGCAGTCCGATCCGGTATCGCCACCTCCAATAACGACTACGTGCTTACCTTTCGCCATGATTTGGTCGTTGAGCTTATCACCTGCATCCACTTGGTTTTGTTGCGGTAGGAATTCCATCGCAAAGTGCACGCCTTTCAGTTCACGTCCCGGTACCGGCAGGTCGCGCGGCAACTCGGCACCGCCAGCAAGAATGATGGCATCGAATTCTTGGTTGAGTTGCTTAGGCGAGATGGTTTCTTTGGTCCAGTTGATGATTTTTGACGGAAAATCTTCTCCAATCAATACACCGGGACGAAAGTGCACACCTTCCGCTTGCATCTGCTCGATGCGGCGGTCGATATGCGACTTTTCCATCTTGAAACCCGGAATGCCGTAACGCAGCAAACCACCAACCCGATCGTTTTTTTCGAACACAGTCACATCGTGACCGACACGCACGAGTTGCTGGGCTGCAGCCAGACCAGATGGACCAGATCCAACCACGGCTATTTTTTTACCCGTTTTGAAAGCTGCAGGTTGTGGCATAACCCAACCGTTTTTCCAGCCCTTATCGATGATGAAATGCTCGATTGATTTGATGCCAACCGCATCGTTGTTAATGGCGAGCACGCACGCAGATTCACACGGTGCGGGGCAGATGCGGCCGGTAAATTCAGGGAAGTTGTTAGTCGAATGCAGCGTCTCCAGGGCTCCGCGATAATTGCCGCTATACACCAAGTCGTTCCAATCGGGGATGATGTTGTTAACAGGGCAACCGGTCATGCAAAACGGTGTGCCGCAATCCATACAGCGCGCACCCTCTTTTTTCGCTTGTTTGTCGCTCAGCGGCAGGATGAATTCTCCGTAGTTCTTGACGCGTTCATCCGTCGGCAAATGTTCTTCTTTTTGCCGCTCAAACTCTATAAAACCTTTTACTTTACCCATTGTCTACCTCTATCTTATCTAGTTCTTCCTGAAGTGGGGATGGCATTTGTGCCGTATTCATCTCACCCAGTGCGCGCTTGTAATCGTTCGGGAATACTTTGATAAATTGTTTGCGGCCATTGGACCAGTCATCTAACAAATTGCGCGCGCGCGCGCTACCGGTATACTTGAAATGGCGCTCAATCAGGCGCTTTAGAATCGCCTCGTCGGTCTCACTTTGGTCGCCGCGCAACTGGCTATGCCAGATCGAGCGATCGACTTTCACTTCTTGCTCGGCGTGGGCTAGGACAGGTTCCAGCGAGACCATCGCCGTATTGCATTTTTTGGCAAAATCGCCGTCTGGGTCCCACACGTAAGCGATACCGCCCGACATACCAGCGGCAAAGTTACGGCCGGTTGCTCCGAACACGACCACTGTGCCGCCAGTCATGTATTCGCAACCGTGGTCGCCGACGCCTTCAACAACAGTGATGGCGCCGGAATTGCGCACTGCAAAGCGTTCGCCGGCGACGCCGTTAAAAAACGCCTCGCCGGCAATCGCGCCATATAACACGGTGTTGCCGATGATAATGTTGTCGTTTGCCAAACCAGTAAATTGTGTATTCGGACGGACGATGATGCGCCCGCCCGACAAACCTTTGCCGACGTAATCATTACCTTCGCCGACTAGATCTAGCGTGATGCCATGCGCCAGAAACGCGCCGGCAGATTGGCCAGCAGTCCCTAGCAACTGGATGTGGATGGTGTCGTCAGGCAAGCCTTCGTGACCGTATTTCTTTGCAACGATGCCAGACAGCATCGTGCCGACCGTGCGGTTGAGGTTTCTGACCGGCAAGCTGAATGATACTTTTTTGCCTTGTTCTAGTGCTGCTTGCGATTGGGCGATCAGCCTATGATCTAGGGCTTTTTCCAGCCCGTGGTCTTGCTCTTCTGCGTGATAACACGTTGAACTAGCAAGCATCGGCGGCTGATAGAAAATCTTGCTGAAATCAAGTCCCTTGGCTTTCCAGTGCGTAATCGCTTGCGACTTGTCGAGCAAATCGACGCGACCGATCAATTCATCAAACGTTCGGATACCGAGTTGCGCCATCAACTGCCGCGCTTCCTCAGCGACGAAGAAGAAATAGTTGACCACATGTTCCGGCTTACCGGAGAACTTGGCGCGTAGCAACGGGTCTTGCGTCGCAATGCCGACTGAGCAAGTATTAAGGTGGCATTTGCGCAACATAATGCAGCCTTCAACCACCAGCGGCGCGGTTGCAAAACCGATCTCGTCCGCGCCCAGCATAGCTGCAATCACGATATCTCGGCCGGTTTTCATTTGGCCATCGGCTTGTACCCGGATACGCCCGCGCAAACCGTTCAATACCAGTGTCTGCTGAGTTTCGGCCAAACCCAATTCCCACGGTGTTCCGGCATGTTTGAGTGAAGACAAAGGCGTGGCTCCGGTACCGCCGTCATGACCGGCGATAACCACGTGATCGGCCTTGGCCTTGGCGACACCGACCGCGACCTTGCCAACGCCGACTTCGGACACTAACTTGATGGAGATCGACGCGCTTGGGTTTACATTTTTTAAATCATGGATCAGTTGTGCCAAGTCTTCGATGGAGTAAATATCATGATGCGGCGGCGGTGAAATCAAGCCCACGCCCGGCACCGAGAAACGCAATTTTGCGATATATTCAGACACCTTGTAGCCTGGCAACTGTCCACCTTCTCCCGGCTTAGCACCTTGCGCCATTTTGACTTGGATTTGATCAGCGGAATCCAAATATGCTGCTGTCACACCGAAACGGCCAGCCGCGACTTGCTTGATCTTGGAACGCACCGAGTCGCCATCTTGCAAGGCAATATCTGCTTTAATCTGGTCACGGCCGATGACGGATGTCATGGTCTCGCCCTGCTTGATCGGGATGCCTTTCATCTCCTGGCGATAACGGTTCGGATCTTCACCGCCCTCGCCGGTATTAGACTTGCCGCCGATGCGGTTCATCGCGACCGCCAAGGTGGCGTGAGCTTCAGTGCTGATCGAGCCAAGGGACATTGCACCGGTGGCGAAGCGCTTGACAATTTCTTTGGCCGGCTCGACTTCGTCTAACGAAATAGCCTTGGAAGGATCCAGCTTGAATTCAAACAAACCACGCAGCGTCATGTGCCGCTTACTTTGGTCGTTGATGATTTGCGCATACTCTTGGTAGGTGCTGAAATTGTTGGATCGAGTCGAATGCTGCAGTTTGGCAATCGCATCCGGCGTCCACATGTGCTCTTCACCGCGCACGCGAAACGCGTATTCGCCACCGGCATCGAGCGCATGCGCCAGAACCGGGTCGTTACCGAAGGCTTGCTGGTGCAGACGCAACGCCTCTTCTGCCACTTCGACTACGCCGATGCCTCCGATATTGGATGCAGCGCCTTTGAAATATTTATCTATAAGCGATTTATTCAAGCCTATCGCTTCGAAAACCTGCGCGCCGCAGTAAGACATATAAGTCGATATTCCCATTTTCGACATCACCTTCAATAAACCTTTTGCGAGGGCTTTCTGGTAATTCTGGATGGCTTTTTCCGGCGTCAAATCACCGGGTAATCTGTTAGCCATTTCCGCCAGCGTGTCCATTGCCAAATAGGGATGGATGGCTTCGGCGCCAAAACCAGCGAGCAGGGCAAAATGATGTGTTTCACGGGCAGAACCGGTTTCCACCACCAAGCCGGTCGACGTGCGAAGGCCCTTGTTAATCAAATGCAAATGGATTGCCGACGTGGCGAGCAAGGCCGGGATCGCCACTTGCTCGGCATCCACTTTACGGTCCGACACGATCAGAATGTTGTGGCCTGATTTGACCGCATCCACCGCTTGCGCGCACACTGATGTCAAGCGCACTTCCATACCTTCTTTACCCTGGGCCACCGGATAGCAAATATTCAGTTCGTGGGACTTAAACTTGCCTCTGGTGTGGGCGCTGATGTTGCGCAGTTTGGCGATGTCTGAATAGTCCAGAATCGGCTCTGATACTTCCAAGCGCATCGGCGGATTAATGTTATTGGCGTCGAGAAGATTCGGCCTTGGACCGATGAAGGACACCAATGACATCACCATTGCTTCACGGATTGGATCGATCGGCGGATTGGTCACTTGCGCGAACATCTGCTTGAAGTAGTGATACAGTGGTTTGAGCTTGTTAGACATCACTGCCGGCGGCGAGTCGTTGCCCATTGAGCCCGTTGCTTCTTCGGCGTTCACCGCCATCGGCGACATCAGTACCTTAATATCTTCTTGTGTATAGCCGAATGTCTGCTGACGGTCGAGCAAGGATGCACTGGCGCTGGCTCTGGCAGCCGATGTTTGCGTCTTAATTTCGTGCAAATTAATACGCACCGAATTGATCCACTCTTTGTAGGGCTTGGCGTTGGCATAGGTGTCTTTGATTTCCTGATCATTGATTATGCGCCCGGCTTCGAGATCGATCAAGAACATCTTGCCGGGTTGCAGACGCCATTTCTTGACGATGCTGGATTCAGGAATTGGCAGCACGCCTGATTCAGATGCCATTACCACCAAGTCGTCATCGGTTACGATATAACGCGCTGGACGCAAGCCGTTGCGATCCAGCGTGCCACCAATGTAACGACCATCGGTGAACGCCATCGCGGCGGGGCCATCCCACGGCTCCATCATTGCCGCGTGATATTCGTAGAAGGCGCGGCGGTTGTCGTCCATCAACCGGTGATTTTCCCAGGCTTCGGGAATCATCATCATCATCGCTTGCGCGATCGGATAGCCTGCCATCACCAGCAGTTCAAGCGCGTCATCGAAGCACGCGGTGTCGGACTGGACCTCGTCAATCAGCGGATACAATTTTTGCAAATCGTCGCCTAGCACGGCGGATTTCATAGCGCCTTCGCGCGCGCGCATCCAGTTGACATTGCCCTTGACAGTATTGATCTCACCGTTGTGAGCGATCAGGCGGAAGGGGTGAGCCAAAGGCCATTCAGGGAAGGTATTGGTCGAGAAACGTTGATGCACGAGTGCCAATGCGGAAACGCAGCGCGCATCCTGTAAGTCTTTGTAATAGACGCCGACTTGATCTGCCAGCAGTAAACCCTTGTAGACAATGGTGCGGGCCGACATCGAAGAGACAAAAAACTCTTTACCGTGGCGCAAATCTAGCGCCTGGATTGCGTGACTGCAAGACTTGCGAATAACGTACAGTTTACGTTCCAATGCGTCGCTCACCATGATATCTGGACCACGACCTATGAAAATCTGGCGGATCACCGGTTCTTTTTCACGCACGATAGGCGACATGGGCATCTCAGTGTCGATCGGCACGTTGCGCCAACCCAGCACGATCTGGCCTTCGGCTTTCACCACACGTTCTATCTCCTGCTCGCAAGCGATGCGGGATGTACTTTCTTTCGGCAAAAAAATCATGCCTACACCATATTCTCCAGACTGCGGCAATTCGACACTCTGCTTGGCCATCTCTTCGCGATAGTATTGATCCGGCAATTGAATCAGAATGCCCGCGCCGTCGCCCATCAACTTGTCGGCACCGACTGCGCCGCGATGGGCGAGATTCTCTAAGATAAGCAAACCTTGCGCAATAATCGAATGGCTTTTATGGCCTTTAATATGGGCGATAAAACCGATGCCGCAGGCATCGTGTTCGTTAGTGGGGTTGTACAGGCCGTTTTGCTGGAGGTCTTTAATTTCGGCTTCTACGCGGTGCTTGTTCTTGTGCTCCATAGTACACTCCTCTATTTTTCGCAGGGTATATAATGAAAAATCATTTAGTACGCTGCGGCATATCAACTCGAGCAGCTAGTGTCGATACAAAGCTATCTATTGTCAACATAGTTTTCAAACGCTATTATATAAACATGCGTAAAGATCTGAAAATGTACAGTCTGGGCATCGCTAAACTGGTCTTAAACTCTGCCGTCGCGTGAGAAGCTAACAGTAGCCCATAATTGATGTTCAGATATTTCACACCGGCCAAACGGGTATCATATTGTCAGATCAGTATTGAACATAGACTATAGTGACAATTTTTAGCAATCTTTATTTTGAGTAAGGCAATAAAACCAAATACACCCCTGTTTAATCGCCCGTCAAAACAATACTAAATTCCCATTTATTATATTGAGTGCAAAGCTAAGTAATCCGAATCCTGTTTAAGAAAATTGAACTAAGCGGTGTTTGTCAAACTAGATGTCGTGCTTAACACCGTTTAAAACATCCTTTTTCGACCACAAATTAAACCATGTATAAATAGCACTCCATGCGCCAACATAAGGAGCTAGATCTCGCCATGGAATTCCTGTTCGTATCCTATACAGTATGCCGTCAAGCGTTTTTCTATGCTCGGGTTTGTTATAAATCAAACCATTTAAGTGCATTATTCTGGATAAGACATTCCATATCTCATCTGTTAACGTTAACGTGGTCATGAAGGTTCGGTATATAGTTTTTTTTGGCGAATTCAATTATACTTTATCATCATACTGTCTGTTTTTTATACCGCAAAGATCAACACGCCCTAGTATTACTTAATGTATTTTTATTAGAAGTCTCAATTGATATCTATATTACTGACAGGGCTGCAAATTTCATAAAACCAAATAAGAATGTGAGTGATTAATGAAAAAATGATTATCAAAAGGCAGTTGGACTTAGTATTGTGCATGCGCATTACAATGCTACGATTCGGTAAATGAATTAAATTCAAACCTTGTCGGCAACAACATTGGTTTTCGACAGGAATATAAATAATGAGCACTGACAGCAAAATGAGCAAACTCAAGCAACTAATTCAACAGTTGCCCAAAGCAGAACTGCATTTGCACATTGAAGGTACGTTGGAGCCTGAATTAATGTGGCGCCTAGCACAAAAACATAATATTACACTACCATTTTCGAGTGTTGAAGCCATTCAAAATGCATATCAGTTCAACAACCTACAAAGTTTCCTCGACCTGTATTATCAGGGCGCGGATGTGTTGCGCGACGAAGACGATTTCTTCGAGCTGATGTGGGCTTATTTAGGCAAATGTCACGAACAAAATATTGTGCATACAGAAATTATGTTTGACCCGCAAACTCATACTCAAAGAGGCATTGCTTACGACGTGTTTATGCCTGGGTTTGCCAGAGCAATTGAAAAAGCTAAAACAGAGCTTGGTCTGTCTGTTTACCTGATTTTGTCATTTTTAAGGCATTTAAGTGAAGGCAATGCTATTGAGACCTTACAACAAGCGCAGCCCTATTATTCAATGATTACGGCTGTTGGCTTAGACAGTGCTGAATTGCATAACCCGCCTTCAAAGTTTCAACATGTATTTGCACAGGCTGCATTATTGGGCTTTAAGTTAGTTGCTCATGCGGGAGAAGAAGGCCCACCCGAATATGTATGGGAAGCGATAAATTTACTCAAAGTAGACCGCGTCGATCATGGCGTTCGCAGCATTGAAGACCCTAAATTAATGGCCTATTTGAAACAACATCAAGTACCGCTGACAGTGTGCCCGCTGAGTAATTTAAAACTCTGTGTTATTGACGATATGAACGAGCACAATATCATTGAACTATTAAATGATGGTTTGCGAGTAATGGTAAATTCCGATGACCCGTCCTATTTTGGTGGCTATTTGAATGAAAATTTCTATGCCTTAGTCGAAAACCTTGGTTTGACAGAGGAGGATATCGTGACGCTAATAAGCAATAGCATTAGCGCCAGTTTTTTGCCCGATAATGACAAGCAAGAATGGCTAATGCGTATTCAACACCTGACGCAAAATTAAAGGATTACTAAGCATGCCTAAACTCGTCTTACTCATTCCGATTATGCTATTACCTTGAGTGTTCAGTGTTGCATCGGTTGCACAGAAATCGAATCGGCTGCTGTTGGTTAAGTTTGCTTTGTAAACAACGTCGACTGGATTGTTATTCGTTCGCTTATTGATTTAGTCGGTGGTCAAGAAGGCCAGAATGACGAAAACGTATTTAATGCGGTTGCATTTGTCACGAGTACCAAGTTAATGATGCCTTTATTGGATGAGATTGTTAGTGCAAAAGCAAAAGAGATAAAATAAGACTGGAAAATCCAGTTTAAATCTTTAGACTCATGGACTGTTATCGACGACAATGCAAATTGTCGGATTACAATGCACTCGTAGCTCAGCTGGATAGAGTATCGGCCTCCGAAGCCGAGGGTCGCGCGTTCGAATCGCGCCGGGTGCACCACCTCTTTGATTTTAACGGAGCTTTTTAAGATGTCGAAGAAATATTGGCCGGCATCAGATGCAAGCCGGTAATGACAGGATATTCCCTGAACGAGCATTTAGTGAATGGACTAGGATTAATTGTGTCCAGAATTTGGCTTGAGCCACTGAAAATTTGTTCTTATCATCTTAATTCAATAGTTTGACAATGCCGTATCTAAGCCACTCTAGTTGAACAGGGCCACAAAATGTGGCCCTGTTCAACGGTTTAGAACGCCCCGATTATTGATAATCTAGCATTAAAAGGAGGGGCAACTGTCGCTTGATGAGTAGAGTGTGCAGTAGGGTAATACAACTTGTCTGTTAAGTTCTCTACATTCAGTTGAATACGCATAGTGTCATTTACATCGTAATAAGCGGATGCATCAACCCGCGTCTAACTAGGTAAAGTTGCCGTATTTGAATTATTAATAAAACTCTCATCTTGATACGTTGCGCCTAAGCCGAAACCCATAACATCATTAATCTGATAAGTATTCCAAATAGAGATATTACTTTCTGGCACTTCTCGAGGTGACCGTCCTGTGTTGCCGTTGCGGTCGACTATTTCTCCGTCTAGGTTACTGTAGTTAAATGAGACAGACCATGCATCGGTGACTTGTCCAGCGAGTTGCAGTTCAAAACCTGATATTTCGGAATCAATTATGTCTAGGGTTGCAGGGTCGTTATCTGCTACTTGAGGCGAGCTTTGTTCATTCTCAAATAACGCAGCCGTTAAACTGAGACCGCCGGCAAAATCCCACTTTATTCCTATCTCTTGGTTGGCAAAAGTATTAGGGTCAAGTTGATTATTATTACCATTAATATTTGCAAATTGCTCGCCACTGCGAGGTAAAAATGATTCGCTGTAGCTAGCATAGATTGATACGTTTTCTTGAGGTTTATAAATAATACCTGCGCGCGGCGAAACTTGTTCATCTTTGCGTGAGCGTGTCTCAAGTGCACTTGGGTCTGCATTAAATACGTCTATGTCAAAGCTGTCGAAACGCGCGCCAATGATAATGTCTAGGTGCTCGGAAATTTCAATTTCATCTTGAACATACAGGGAGAACACATCTAGGCTTACTCGGGTATCATCATTTAAGTCAGTAAAGTCGGTAGTGAAATTCTCACCGCTGGCATTAACTCCAGCAAAACCTCTTAAAGAAATGGGCCTACTTGCGATAAAAAACTCCCGATCATCAATTGTCGAGCTAAACACAGGGTTAAAGCGATTTTGGTCTGAGTTTGTCTTAACGAAATCAGCACCCACAATCAATGTGTGTTCAAAACTCCCAGTTTGTAACTCGGCAATCATGTTACTTGATAAAATTAGATTATCGCGCACAGTGTTATCAATATAGCCGTCTAACTCAACAATGTTTGTGTTTTGGTCATAGCCGCTAGCATAAAAATTCGCGTAAACCTTATCATAATCGCCATAAAACGCGCTGAAATTGCCTTTGATGTTATCAGTAAACTGATGAGCTATATTGGCTCTGAAAATATGCGCCTCTAATTCATGGTAGTTGTTCTTAGGATCGGCAAATACGATATCTTTTAAGACTTCTACAGGTCTTCCGTCGGTTCCTGTAGGTATTCCGCGATCAATAAATCGCTGGTGATTAATATACTCATAAGATACATCAACCATGGTGGTGTCGCTCAGTTCTAAATGAGCAGTTGGATTGAAACCATATCGCTCGCCGTCAAAAAAATCACGATCATTTTCTAAATTCTCGTACATTGCGTTTATACGGATTGAAGATGTGTTGCTCGTATCAATATTAGAGTCAAGTTCAAGGTTAAATCCGCCAAATGAGTTTAATGACGCTTTATAAGCATTAAAATTCTCGCCCACTTGTGCCTTTTTTGATACACGGTTTAGAATGCCGCCCGTGCCGCCACGGCCAAACAACAGCGCATTTGGGCCGCGCAATATTTCAACTTGCTCTACGTTATAAAGCGCGCGATAGTATTGGACGTCGTCTCGGTTGCCATCTATGTAAAAATCTGCTGTTGAACGGTTTCCACGAAACACGATGGAATCACGATGGCCTTCACCTTGGGAATTATTTACGCCCGGCGTGTAGTCTATCATCTGCCCTATGCTGGTGATCCCGCGTTCAGTTATTTGATCTGCCGTAAAAATAGATAAGCTTTGCGGAACGTCAATAATTGGAGTTGGCGTTTTGATTGAGTTTGACTGGTTAATAGATAGGTATTGTCCTTTTACGACGATCACTTCTACGTCTTTTTCACTCTGAGCATATGCAATATTGCTCATTAACACTGCCGTTGCAATACCTGTTAATTTCAATTTCAATTTTATTCTCCAAGTCTTCTGACCAAGCAATATGAATTAATTACAGTAATTTTTTCGGCATATACATAACCACACAATAAATGGAATACGACTCATTCGTATCCTGATTAGTATCTATTTAAAAATTCTAAAAAACTGTCTTTAAAAGTTTACGTTCGTCACAGAGCGTCACTTTTAATTAGGCTATATGTGGTTCGACAATTTAAATAAGCGAGGTATTTTCAGCTGTTATTCGCTAGATGTTACCTGTGAGGTTTAGCGACTATGGGGATTTCGGTGCTACCTAGGATATTTGTGAGTCGAGTTATGCGAAAACTCATTTTTAGAACCTGCAATATATGCTGGGTGCTCAGGATGCTAGCTTACTTCCTCCTTATTTCATGCTCTCCATTAGCATGTTTTTAGACTATTTTTTCAGTCACAGTGACCAAATTTAAGGGACATAGGTTAACTGCTTAATCGTTGCAAAGTGTCATCACCATTTTTATAGCATGGAAGTCATGTAATACTAGGGATACACAGCAAAGCCGGTTTAAAGCGGTTTTGTTCGGCTAGGGGCCAGCATCCGAAGCCAAGGGTCGCGCGTTCGAATCGCGCCAGGTGCACCATTTCTCTGATTTTGTTAGTTTTTTTCAGGTGCTAATTGAATCGTTTGTTTCTGATAGTTCTTTTTGAGAGCAAGTGTCAAATTTTGTAATATATACTTCGCGACCATTATTTTTATTGGCACACGAGCTTGTGAGTTGTTGAAGAATTATTGGCAGCAAGAAGCGCGGTCAACTCGCTGATATGTGATACTTGGATGAGGTATTCGTTAAGCTCAAGGATGTTTCGCCTTGCCTTTGGCGTGCCGTCGATCAAGATGGTAGTGAGCTAGGCATTCTCGTTCAAAAACGCAGAAACAAAAAGGCTGCTGTGAAGTTCTTTAAAAAGTTATTGAAGGGCCAGCAGGCGACGCAATTGAAGATAGTCACCGATAAATTACCAAGTTATTCGGCTGCTAAAAGAAAAATTATACCCCGCGTTGAGCATTTAGTGAATGGACTAGCATTAGTTGCCTCCAGAATTTGGCATGAGCCACTGAAAATTTGTTCTTATTATCTTAATTCGATGAGTTGATAATGCCTGGATGAATTATCTAATAACGGCCAAATACAGATTATTGGGACTCGACCCAAGAATTCCAAACTATATTCGAAAGGTCGCTTTTTCCTCTACCTGCTTCATCCAAATCATAAAATGATTATAGAAGCTCGCAGTGGGAAGTAAAACATTAATAAGACGGCAACAAACATCTTTTACCTAGTTGTTTAGTTTGTAAGTCTACCGCCTGGGCCAGCATTATTATTTCCACTGATTAAAAATGAGGGTCCGGTAGCCCAAAGTAATTTCCCTTTCAGGCTCTCACAGAACCGGACGTTATTGCCAACAATGTTGCTTTGCTTGCGCGACGGCTTGATGCGCCGAGCGAGCTGGACGATAACCAAATGAGGAGGAGTGAAAAACACGTTCAAGCCGAGGCTCAACAGGCATTTTCACCGCCATTTGTGCCACTCTGTCAGCCACAGTTGGAATACCTAAAGAACGAAGACTGCCGTCTGTTTTTGGTATCATGACTTGGCGAACAGCTCAGCGGAAATATCTCCCTGAGCACATATGGTTCCAGATTTTGTATAAATTCACCCCTAGATCCAAGCTCATTACAAACTCTTCATCACTACTACACATGACTCCGTCCCTGAACGTTGCATTGGTAATCTACTCCTTTCAGGTTATCTGATTGGAAATTTCCCTCAGCATCAGCCTGACACAGCGGGAAAATGGGTGGCGCATTTCGACCGAAACATGCAGCTCTCTCAGAAAATAAGTTCTAGTCTGTTGTTTCGGACAGGTAATTATTCTTGCGGCAAAAAGCCATCTATAGATAAATAACGCTCACCGGTATCATAATTAAACCCTAGCACCTGTGCGCCTTCGGCTAGCGTGGGTAACACTTTGCTAATAGCTGCGAGAGTTGCACCCGATGAAATACCGACTAATGTGCCTTCTTCCGTTGCGGAGCGTCTTGCCATGTCTTTTGCATCGTCGGCATCGACTTTAATAGTGCCGTCTAAAAGTGTGACATCTAAGTTTTTAGGAATAAAACCTGCTCCAATACCTTGGATAGGATGTGGGCTAGGACCGCCACCTGAAATCACAGGTGATGCTGATGGCTCTACAGCAAATATTTTTAGTTGTGGCCATATTTTTTTAAGCGCTTGCGCACAACCTGTAATGTGGCCGCCGGTGCCTACGCCGGTCACAATTGCATCTAAACCATCGGGGAAATCGGCAAGAATTTCTTGTGCGGTATGCTCAACATGCACATCTATGTTGGCTGGGTTTTCAAACTGTTTCGGCATCCACGAGTTTGGAGTTTCGGCCACTAGCGCTTGTGCTTTGGCAATTGCACCGTTCATGCCCTTTTCCTTTGGTGTTAATGCAAACGTTGCGCCGTAGGCTAACATTAAGCGCCGGCGTTCTACCGACATGCTTTCAGGCATCACCAATATTAATTTATAGCCTTTTACTGCCGCTACCATCGCCAGACCCACGCCGGTATTACCCGAGGTTGCCTCGATAATAATTGACCCGGGCTTTAATGAACCGTCTTTTTCCGCGGCTTCAATCATTGACAAAGCAATACGATCTTTGATTGAACCACCTGGGTTTGATCGCTCACTTTTAATCCACACGTTTTGCTTATCTCCAAACAAACGTTGAACTTTAAGGTGCGGGGTATTACCGATGGTTTCTAGAATTGACTGTGCTTTCATAACTTGTTATCCAATTATTATATTTAAAGTTAAGGTGACGTTAAACGTAAGGCCACACTGATCACAAAACAAGTACCTTTTTATTCATAAATAATATATATGAGTACAATATTGATTAAAAATTTACGCAGGACAAAAGCAAATTCGCGCCTAAATCTGTTATGATTCCAGTTAATAAATGTATAAAATGAAGAGTGCAATCATGAAATTAGGTTTACTGTCTTTGAGTTTAAAAGTTGCTGATGTTGAGGTCTCAAAAGCATTTTATGAGAAATTAGGATTTAGCCAAATGGGCGGACATATAGAGCAAAAGTGGCTAATAATGAAGGACCAAGATAATCAAGTGATTGGTTTATTTGAAGGCATGTTAAAAGAAAACATGCTGACCTTTAATCCAGGTTGGGATGCCAATGGGGAAAACATTGACGATTATATTGACGTTAGATATTTACAAAAAATGCTTGGTAACAAGGGCATCGATTGTGGTCAATTGATTGGTGAAAATAGCAAAGGTCCTGCAAATTTTATGATGACCGACCCCGATGGTAATCCAATACTAGTTGATCAACATAGATAGCTTATATCAACGCAGATAACAGGCAATTTGGTATCGTAGATTCAATCTCGAACACAATGAAATTAGTATCGATGATTTTGTAATACCATTAAGTTTAAGAAAGTTTGGTCTCGGAAGATTTTTTTTCTACGAAGCGGTAAATACATTAATGTCACGTTTATATGTATTTTTAAAGGGCTACTTATCTGCGGTTGATTAAACAGGTTATATGAATATTATAGGTATTGACTGCGCGGCGCAGCATAAAAAGATTGGTTTGGTTAAAGCTTCATTTGTTAATGGGTAAGACTTTGGTTGGACATACTGCTGAAGAGAAACTATACGAAGATGCAAATTTGTTTTTCCCTCGATACTGACCTGAGTACTTACCAATTGCTGCTTATCGCCAGCCAAACCTAAACCCCAAGTAACTGACACATTCTGTCAATTGGGTAGGTCTTTTTCCTTTGGCCAATGAAGTCGTACTTTATTTGATTTTTTTGGTGAAGAAGACCGTTGTAGATTCAATTGAAGTAAGTTAAGTAAAGGTTCTAAGGTATAGTTTACTTTTTAAGGTTGTCGTTGGTAATTCATCTATTCACGCTATTTTGATAAAATAATCCAGTATGAGTAAATTTATTCGAAACTCAACGTGGTTGAATATTTATTTAATCTATCTAAATAGGTTTATATATCCCTTTTGTGCAGTTTCAACATTTAGAAACGGGATTTTATCCAACTAGAAATTAGACATAAAACCTCTGGATAAAAAGTTTGGTCAATTTGCTGATACTCATTAATACTGCTTTTTTTGGGTGTTGGAACATATCATTTAGTCCCGGTAGAAGTTTCACTGTTGCATCGTCGTGGTCTTTTAAAAGTTCCTTTAAACCTGCCAAATTTTCAGCCTAAGTCGTCAAGTGTTCCTTCAAATTTGGCTCCAGCTTTGGCAATCTCAAATCCTAACTGTAAAGAAGGATCATGCTTTCCACTTTCCACTGCATTTACGGCTTGTTGAGAAACGCCGATTCTTTGCGCAAGGGTTTGTTGTGGCTAATCTTTTTCTGTGCGTAACACTTTAATTCGGTTATCCATGATCTTTCCAAATTAATAATTGCAATGTCAAGCCATGACCACCAGATACAAAAGGGAGTACTAATGTCAATTCCACTGGAGGCATAGAGAATTTCATTGCCAACATACCGTATATAAATGATGAAAAGCAGAGAAGACTATTGTGGCCAATGTGTAGTACCACAAAGCGTAATATTTTATGATTATTAATACAGCGATACGGTCATTTTTTTTTGGCAAAAATAAGTTTTAAGGTAATCATTGATGCTAAACACTCAATGTCGGATCACACGCCATTAGGATAACAACTGCTAACATCAACAAGCCTAAAGAAATACAGATTACTTGAACGGCCGGCGATTGCACTGGTAATTTATTTCCTTGCGCGGCCACAAAGGTATTGGACAGCGATCAAATGCGCTTTGTGAATATAAGCACTTTATTAGCCATGGAGACATGCGTCATTGTCATTGTCATTGTCATTGTCATTGTCATTGTCATAATTATGTGGGTATCTCACTTATTATTGCGCAAGTAAACATTATAATTTTTCAGCTTTTTATAATGCCTTCTTGGTCTCCTTTATATTGTTACTACAAAGGAAGCTTACGAATAATACCTGCCCAAGTGAAATAATGTTTTTGTTAGGTATCAGTTTCATTAAACTACTGGACGAAGATTCCGAAGCAGACCAATGCCAGTGAGTAACATTGAAACCGCAAGGCAGAAAATGCCGATATACATGACCGAGCGAAAATCAGCAACAAAAGCTAAGCCGAAAAATCCAATAGGCACAACTACAGAAGCAATTGGGGCACCAAGGCGAGCTACCCACTTAACTGGATTTGAGAAAGCAGTATGATCTACCAATGGCTGGAGGATAAGCGCCAAGATGACATAAACGCCTGCATGGGCGTGCCCAGCGCGGAACAAAGACCACTGTTTATCATCCAGAGTCAAGTTTCCGGGCTTCATTCCGGCGACACCCTCAGTGAGGATGCCGAGTAACGTAACTCCGCCATACATGATGCCAGGAACTGCGATGAGCAAGATACCGCAGACAATTTTACTTTCTCTAGATAGTTGCATGTGAATATTCCTTAATTGATTCTGTAAAAAATTGAGTTGTAAAAACGGTCAATAACAAAACCATCTCGTTTTTCTTGAAGTATAGCGAGTGCAATTAAAGCTTATTATTCACTTGTACAACACACGAAGTTATTAATAAAATCTTGGTACACCCTAATGCCTTTATCTTTTTTCATTGTTTCTCCATGCTCAGTTTTTAGAATAATAGCTAATACCTTAACTTCGCTTGGTGATATGTCTAAAAGCGCTTTTGAATTTTTCAACCGGCGTAGTTGAATCATTTTCTCCAATCAATAAAAATAATGGCTGATTGTACTTTTTAATTAATTCAACATTGTTAATCTGTGATAGTTTTGGAGAAAAATTAATTGAATAAAATAGCTCAGACTATATTGGTACTGGATTATCGACTAACTGTGGAATTGTACTAACAGCACCATCAAGAACTAAAGCATCAGCCTCTCTATTATCCTGATTATTGTATCCAGCTTTTGCCTAAATAAATATTAATTAATTAATCGCTTTGCTCTCTCCTCGCGTTTTATGAGGTTGACGCCAATACAAGGGACAGTAAATGTAATAAGTCCTGTTGTGGCTTAACCGAATCCTGATGGCCTAAATATTGTAAACCGATAAGAGCGCTGTAGATTAAATTAGAATTTCTATTAGCGGTAGAGCTCGACTGACCAGTGGCCGTTAATAAACGTTTAACAAAGTCCAGTCTGATAACGTCTACTTTTATTACTAAGGTTTGTACTTGTGTCGAGGTCCGCGCCCATTCGCGAATTGCTGCCTCAACGCCAACTCCACCGTAAGCGCTACTATCAGCCGAGTCGGTGGCCAATTTAAGCAAATTCTCTAGTTGCCGCTGTGGCTCTATATCTGTGTTGAGAACCTGTTGCATAATGTCTTGGGTTGCAGCTGCTTGCCAGTGTTCCAACATAGTCACTTTTAAGGCATCAATATTTTTGAAGTGCCAATAGAAAGACCCTTTACTAACCTTTAGTTCTCGGGCCAAGATCTCGACTTTCACACCTGACAAGCCTTCTTGGGTTAATGCCCTGAATCCAGCCTGCATCCAAGCCAATTTAGTTAGTTGGGTTTTCTTTTTCATTAATATACCATACGGCAACGTATTGTACTTATCAAGGGAGTGTTATATTATTTACAACTATACGCTACCGTATGTTTTTTTGGGGCCAATATTTATATTGGTAACACCCGATTTATTTAATCAATGAATTGACCTCGATATGGGCGGCAAAAACGCCTAAACAACAAACCACTGTTACTGTGCTAGTTGCCATCCAGTATATTGCCTTTAGTCCACTCTTCATATTCTATGGATTCACCATGCTGGGTTCTGTCATGGTCATGCCGCAATGGATTATATTTCTGAGCATAATATTGGTTTTAACATTGTCTAAGAATTAAGTGAAATATCAAAAAAAATGGCTACTTTTCGAAATTCATTCGTGCTGAATATATTTATGCCTTCTCCTTCGACTATTTCGACGCACCTTTTTGGTGATTGTATTGCTGTGATTCTTGGGGCAATTCAACTAAATTCATAATTACGAACTCAATATACTTCCATGCACCGCTGGCTAAATGGTGTATATGTTTTGGCTGTTATTGTGGGAGGGGTTGCTGGTTTTATTGTTTTTATCTGCTCCCAGAATGTAATAGTCAATTTCACCGCGAACTTACATGGGCGTTATCTTTATTGGCACAAAAGCGGGTGAAAACCGCTGTGACGGCTGTGTGACAGATTTGTGCGAGATTGAAATAATCCTGAGCATAAACTGTTAAGACTGTTTAAATGGCGTTTTGAGGTCCCTATTTTGATTTAACATGTCGTCTTAGTCGTCAGCAATATTAAAGCTAGATAGGATGCAAGGGCACCCTATTGTATAAAATATGAACCCTGCAACTTAATGATTCAAAAAGTCGTTATACGCTGGCTCATCTTGGCAGCGGACTATGACTTTTTTCAAAAAATATCTCGCTTAATACAAATGGGCATTAAATAGAGGCTTGCGAGCGAATCATGTCTCTACTTTTCATGCATCTGCTGCAGATCCATGTTCATTGTGTGCAAACTGTTATATAATATTTAGTTGCTCGTGCTTTTTACTTGATCCGCGCTTTCGAGTTTTAAAAACTTTTAGATTTCATTATATAAGCCACGGGGTCTATATAATGAGTATGAGTAAACAACGAGCGTGGTTAGCACTTTAGCTATTTTTTCGCTACCTTATTAAACCGTAGTTTAACCTTTGAGCGTAAACAAAATACTCTATGCCAGATAGTAATCCAATTTTACAGTTACAAAAACTTGCCGGAAGACGTACTTTCGACAAAGGAGAAATGCTGTATTTTCAAGAAGCAGTCCATCGCTTCACTAAGAATCATTTAATAGTGACAGCTATCGTTCAAGAAATTCAGGAGTTTACTGTGAAACTTTCTATCGTTGAGGGCCAGTACGAAGGAAGTTGCAATTGTTCTGATTCTGAAGGGTTCGATTTTTGCAAACATTGTGTCGCTGTCGCACTCACCGACATTTCGCGTGAAGCAGAACTAGAAGTATTGCAAGAAGGTGATGAAATTCAGCGGATCACTGGGTATATCGAGAGCATGTCCGAAGCGGAAGCAAAAGAAACCCTATTAAACCAAATTACTAGCGACATTGATAAAACTGAACAATGGGTACTATTTGCTGACGTTCGCAATGGAAAAATAAATAAAAAAGCGTTAATAGATATTATTAATAAAGCGCTCCCTTTACGAGAAGTGTGGCGTCAAAACAGGGTAAAAACTTACTTTGAAACAGCAATAGAAAAGTTTAACCGGCTAATTTCAATATTACATAAATTACCAACTGACCCCGCGTTTGAGCTAACGCAAACAGCCTTACTGAGATATAATAAAGCGCTTGGCAAAATTAAAGATGACAAAGGCTATCGACTCAAAGTTGAAGTGACCTTGGTTCAGGCTTTTGCAACGTTCACCAGTGAATTGAATTGGACGCCTCAGCGTAAAGTGAGCTTCTTAATGTCACTCTATCACCAACCATTTTCTAATTTTGCTTTGCCTTCAATCTACAAGAGATTCGTACAAAAATACCCTGAATTAATCGAATTGTTCATTGAGAAACTAGTTAATCTCGAATGCCAATTTGAACAAACAGATACTAGCTCGGTCCAAATCGACAAAATTGTAGATGACACGCATGTACTAGTACTGAATGATCTTGCTTTATACTATGCAGACAACTGTCCACAAGTCTCAAGTAAAAACAAACTTAAGCTGATTGAGTGTAAACATAAGTTGGCTACTAATCTGACTGAGTATATCGAACTAGCTGAGTTATGCGTTTCATTACGACGCAAGGACATAGCTAGAAAATACATTGCAGAGATCGAAAGTCATACACTCAATTATAGGCAAGAAAGTAAACTGCTTACGCTGAGCGCTAACACGCAAGAGCAGTTAGAAAACATTGACGCTTCGCTGGACTTGCATTGGTCAGCATATGAACGCTCATTAGAGGTAAGCGATTTTCATGCTGTCCTTAGTTTGCTCGAGGCCTCAGACAATAAGAGTGAAACCGATATTCAACATTGGTTTGAAAAAGCCCAGGCACTATTGATTGGGCGCTTAGAGGATACCGACAATCAAGATACTCTATTCGAACTATATCTAGCATGCGGTAAGAAAGATATCGCGATAGCTCAAGCCCAAGACGTAATTTTGTCGAATCCATTGCTGCATAAAATTTCGAAGTTAGGCATAGAAATGCAACCGGACTTAGGTTTTGTGTTGTATCGCAGGCTTATCAGGACGTATCCAAAAAATACCCATACACAAGGTTATGAAACTGCGATTACTTTATTAAAGGAACTAAAGTCTGCATTGAAGAGTAAAAAGCAGCATCAATCCTTTGACTTCTTAATCAGTGAATTGATTTTTGATTTTAAGCAAAAACGAAAATTTATTGCATTGTTGCAGGGTCAATTTGGCTTGTAATTCAAAATATTAACAAAAACAATTTGTTAACCGATAAGTACAAAGCAAACAGCTTTTTTACGACAAATACGCATAGGGATAATCCAACTAATAGTTGTTTACCCCTGACTAATGTTTATAATCAGGCTAAGTTATTGTGAACCAACACAAATTGCAGGAGAAGGTAGTGAAATTCAGAGTATTAGTAAGTCTTTTCGTATCCGCGTTATTTTTCGTCAGCGCAAACGCACAAGAAATGACAGATGATGATATTGCCCAACGTATTAAGCCTAGCGGTAATATTCATATTGCGGGCGCAGCACCAGCTGTAGCAGCGGGTCCCCGCACCGGCAAGCAAATATATGATGCCGCGTGTGTTGCATGCCATGCAGCAGGCGTTTTAGGTGCTCCTAAGTCACAAGTTGCGGCTGAATGGCAGCCACGGCTAGACGAGAAGGGCTTTGACCAAGTTTGGAAAAATGCGGTTATGGGTATTAACGCAATGCCAGCAATGGGGGCTTGTGGTGATTGTACTGAAGACGATATTAAAACAGCTGTAAATTATATGATCGAAGGGATTTAATTCTTTGTAAATTGCATGCAAAGCGATTCCCTAATAAAGCTGCAGTATAGGGTTTTTTGTTTAAATGAATAGAGATGATACCTTTATAGGTGAGCTTTCTGAACAAGAATTGCGCGAGCTAATTGCACAACTGCAGAATCTCACTGACAAGTATAAGTGCGCTGAAAAAATTCAAAAGGCACTTTTTGAGATCAGTGAATTAGCTAGTTCAGTGAGTAATCTTGATCGTCTTTATAAAGCAGTTCATGACATCGTTAGTGATTTTATGAACGCCGACAACTTCTACGTCGCCTTTTTTGACCCCAGCGATAAAAACGTTGATTTTGTTTACTTCGTGGATGAACTAGATGAAGAAGTCATTTCTTTAGTTCCATATGAACGTATTATGGATGGCATTACTGGTTATATTCTCAAAAATGGGAAAAGCTTGGTAATGACTAAAGAAAATACCCAATCTATTTTAGAAAAAACCGGTATTCAGATGTTGGGAACGCCTCCTGTCGATCTTATTGGTGTGCCTTTAAAGCGCAGTACTGAGGTCATTGGCGCTATGGTAGTGCAAAGCTATAATGACGATGTGCGTTATAGTCAAGACGATTTCGAAGTTCTCTCATTTATTTCACAACACATTGTAACAACCGTTGACCGAGTTAAAAGCCGTGAAGTGACTGAACGAACCATTCGTGATCGCACTAAGCAGTTACGTAGTATCAATGATGATTTACAAGAAGAAATTCTTGAGCGCCAAAAGATTGAGTCACTACAAACCGCGTTGTTTGAAATATCAGAATTGTCAGTTTCTCTGGATGAAGATATTCCTCGTTTTTATTTAAAATTGCATGAAATCCTAGCTCGCTTAATCAGCGCGCCAAACTGTTTTGTTGCCGTTTTAAATAAAGACAAAGACAAACTTACGTTTCCATATCTTAGTGATGAATTGCACGACTCTATTGATGAGCGTCCATTAGGTTTAGGTTTAACCGAATATATTATTCGTCGCGGCGAAGCTTCACTGATCGACAGCTCAAAGATTTTATCCTTGGTCGAAGAAGGTGAAGTTGACGTTACCATAGCGCAAAATATGATGGAACATAATAACTCTTGGTTGGGTTCACCATTAGTCATAGACGCTGAAGTGCAAGGCGTTATTGCAGTGCAAACCTACGGTAAGCTTGAAAACTATACACAAAAAGATTTAGAGATTTTACGTTTCGTATCTCACCATATCGCAGTAGCGATGGAACGCAGAAGAAGCGCTGAAGCACTCAAAGAATATAATCTGCAATTGACAAATAAGGTGCAGGAACGCACGGAAGAGCTTAACCAAACTAACGAGTTTCTGAAAAAACAGATAGAACAGCGTAAAGAAATTGAGTTAAAACTGATTCATGACGCACATCATGACTCACTTACCGATTTGCCTAATCGTGTTATGTTTAATAGCCGCCTTGAGCTCGCAATTGCAAACAAAAAGCGCCACCCCGAAAATCAATTCGCGGTGTTGTTTATCGACTTAGACCGATTCAAAGTGATTAACGACACATTAGGCCATCACGCAGGAGATGAGTTCTTAGTCGAAGTTAGCCAGCGTATTTCATTATGTAAACGTGGCCACGATTTATTAGCCCGCTTAGGCGGTGACGAATTCGTTATTCTATTAGACAACTTCGAAGATATTAAAGCAGTTGAGGAAGTGGCCTCTCGTGTTATCGATTCTGTGTCCATACCATTTATGTTGGACGGTAAAGAAATGTTCAGCGGTGCGAGCTTAGGTATTGCGCATCTTGATAGTAACTATATGTCAGCCGATGAAGTTTTACGAGACGCTGACGCAGCTATGTATCATGCTAAAAGTCTGGGTCGGGGACGCTATGTAACTTTTGATAAAAGCATGCGTGAAAAGCTACTTGGAGATATCCAGTTAGAGTCAGAATTTCGTAGAACGTTAAAAGACAAAGGCTTCGATTGCGTATTGCAGCCCGTTCTTAAGCTTGAAGATGAATCAGTATTGTACTTTGAATGCACACTGCAATGGCACAATAAGTCGTTTGGCAAAATAAACCGCGAGCTGTTTTGGCAAATTGCTGAACAATGCTGTTTGACACTAGAATTAAATCAATTATTGTTGGATGGCGCTATTGGTTTACTAGGCCAATGGCATAATGATGCTGAACATTCGGATCAACGCATTGGTGTGAGTTTATCAGTTGAGCACCTAATGAAAAAAGACCTCGTGGACGAGCTGATTGCACATGTAAAGGATAGCGAATTTGAGGCTGAAAAATTGCTACTTGAGTTTTCAGAAAGTACTCTGAGCAATCGTTCACAATATATATTGCCGTCTATCAAAAAGTTAAAGCGCAACGGTTTCGGTTTAATTTTAGACAACTTTGGCAGCGGCACCGCGTCATTAAATTATTTGTTTTCGTACCCATTTGATTTTATCAAAATTGATGAGCGGTTTATTCAATCTTTCACTCGTTCCGAGAAGAACTTACGCTTCATTGAATCGGTTATTTTAGTCGCGGAAAAAGTTGGGCTAATGGTTATTGCCGAAGGCATTTCAAGTAAGAGTAAGTTAGAGAGCTTAAAAGGCTTGGGCTGCGAATACGGCCAAGGCGATATATTGGGCAGTACCATATTACTCGACTTTGTCGATGATGATAGCTAACCCGCATTAGGCTTATAGCAGGTCTCGTAAGTTGGCTATCCCTTTAGCGCCTTTTTCTTTTCTCTCTTCAGGGCTTGCTTTTTTCTTTTGAAACTCCCATTCAACATCGTCCTGCGGCAATTCATAGAGGAAACGAGACGGTTCTGGCTGAATAACTTCACCAAATTGACGACGCTCTCTAGCGATGCTAAACACAAGCTCTTTTTGAGCACGCGTAATGCCCACATATGCTAAGCGACGCTCTTCATCAATATTATCCTCTTCAATACTACTTTTATGTGGCAACATTCCCTCTTCCATTCCCACCATGAAGACATAAGGGAATTCCAGCCCCTTGGATGCATGCAGTGTCATCAGTTGCACCTGATCGGCTTCAACGTCATCTTCACCTCGCTCCATCATGTCCCGCAAAATTAATCGATTTACAATTTCTGGTAGGGTCATCGGTGGCTCTAAATCATCGCCCTTAAGCATGTTATCAACCCAAGCAAACAATGTACTGACATTTGCCATTCCCATTTCCGCCGCTTTAGGGCTTGTACTTTGCTCATACAACCATTCTTCATAACCCATGGCTTTGATGAAGTCGCGCAATACCGCAACTGTATCGCCGCGCTGTGCGTTATCCGCTGCTTGCACTACCCAGCGTGAAAACTGGTCAACGGATTGGTAAGCTTTTGAAGCCAATATGCTATTCAGACCATTGTGACAACAAGCCTCAAATAAGCCCGTTTTATTGGCGTTGGAAAAGTGGCCCAGTTTTTCTAGGGTTGCACGTCCGATACCTCGAGAAGGTGTATTGATAACTCTAAGCAATGCATTGTCATCGTCTTGATTAACCAGTAAACGTAAGTAGGCCATAACATCTTTAACTTCGGTGCGCCCGAAAAATGACGTTCCACCACTGATTTTGTATGGGATCCGGTTTGTCATTAATACTTTTTCAAACAAGCGAGATTGATGATTTCCTCTGTACAAAATAGCGTAGTCACCGTAACCCGTATTATTCATAAAGCGATGCGCCATTAATTCTGCAATTACTCTTTCAGCTTCGTGTTCTTCATTTTTAGCGACCACGACTTTGAGCTTTTCACCATACGGCAATTCGCTAAATAGACGCTTTTCATAAACATGCGGGTTGTTTTGGATCAGAATATTAGCGTTGTGCAATATCCGTCCTGATGAACGGTAGTTTCGCTCCAACTTAATGAGACGAAGACTGGGAAAGTCCTTTTGTAGTAAAACCAAGTTTTGCGGCCTTGCACCGCGCCACGAATAAATAGATTGGTCGTCGTCGCCTACCACCGTGAATCTGGCTCGCTGGCCCACCAGTAATCGAACCAATTCATACTGACTAGTGTTAGTATCCTGATACTCATCCACCAGCAAGTATTTAAGCATACTCTGCCATTTTTTACGCACCGCTTCATTGGTTTTCAGCAATAGCGTGGGTAATAAAATAAGGTCATCAAAATCCAAAGCGTTATATGCTTTAAGGTGTGAGGCATATTCCACGTAGTAGTTTGCTTGCTCAATTTCACTCTCGGCACGGGCCAATTTTAATGCTGCCTGAGGTAGGATCAGATCGTTCTTCCAATTTGAAATTGTCGACTGCAATGCTGACAGTAAGTCTTTATCACCATCATATTCTGCTTCGGTGAGGTCGCGTAGCAAGCTCATTGAGTCTTTATTATCAAATAGTGAAAAGCCCGCCTTATAGCCTATCTGTAAAACGTGCTTCTTAATAATACTCAGTCCAAGTGTGTGGAAAGTTGACACTTTTAAACCGCGCGCTTCTGCTTTGCCTAGCGTTTGTGCAACACGCTCCTTCATTTCTCGAGCGGCTTTATTAGTAAAGGTAACCGCCGCAATTTGTCTTGCTTTATAACCACATTCGCGCACTAAATAAGCAATTTTATTGGTGATAACACGGGTTTTCCCGCTGCCTGCCCCTGCGAGCACGAAGCAGGGACCTGATACATATTCGACGGCTTCTTGTTGAGCATCATTTAAGCGCATGTGGAGTTCTCAAAGGGAAAAGGTAGCAAAGAAACAAATTATAACAAATGAGCAGTTAATAACGCTTTTTTCTTTTTCATTTCGGGATACAATCACAACTAGAACGTGAAGCCAAGGACAAAAAATGCTAGATCCCAAGAAATTAGAAGAAATTGCAAAAAATATCAGTAATGCGATACCCACCGGTGTGAAAACAATGGCAGGTGAAGCGGAAGGTAAAGTAAAGCAAGTGCTGCAAGCCCAATTGTCAAAGCTTGATTTAGTGACGCGTGAAGAATTTGACGTTCAAAACCAAGTGCTCATTCGTACTAGAGAAAAAATGGAAGCAATGGAAGCACGTATTGCAGCGCTAGAATCTGGAGCAGAATAAACTAATAAACAATATCTTATAAAAGAATTGTTGAGTAAGTTTGCTATATCAGTAGGCCAAGCAATAAGCCAAATGCGATGACCAAACCAACCCAATGGTTATGTAAAAAGGCAACAAAACACGCGTCTCTTTGACGCGTTTTTATTAGCCTAAACTGATATATAAACATCAATGCAGCGAACACTAAGCAAATATAAAAGCTGAAGTGCAGATTAGTAATCCAGCCAACGTATGCCAACAAAATCAATGTCACCGCGTTTAAAAATACAATAATAGTGACTTCAAAACGGCCAAATAAGATGGCGCTCGACTTTACGCCAATGCGTAAGTCGTCTTTCCTATCAACCATCGCATACGCTGTATCATAGGAGACCGTCCACGTTAAGTTAGCTAGATAAATAAGCCAAAGCCATGCGGGTAATTCGCCAGTAATGGCCATAAAAGCCATCGGAATAGCCCAACTAAAAGCAGCACCTAATACCACCTGGGGCAAATGTGTGTAGCGTTTCATAAACGGATAAAGACTGGCGAGAAATAAAGCGCCCAACGACAGTATAATAGTGTGTGTATTGAGAAATAAAACCAACGCAAAAGCCAGAACGACTAGCAGATAAAACAGTTGCAACGCTTCTTTGGGTTTTACTTCACCAGAAACAATGGGCCTCGCTTGTGTTCTTTTTACCGCACCATCAACGTTGCGGTCAGCATAGTCATTAATAACGCAACCGGCAGAGCGCATAAGGAAGACGCCTAAAATAAAAATAACAGTAATATGCCATGGCGGTAGTCCATTTGCGGCCCACAGTAGTCCCCAAACGGTTGGCCATAATAATAAATAGATACCGATCGGTTTATCCGCCCGCATTAAACGCCAGTAAGCATCTTTGCTTTGCCAACGCAGTCGCATCATTTAGCGCTCATATTGCAGATTTTGCCAAGAGCCGGATCGCGGATGTAACTGGGACAGTCAGGTAAAAAGACTTCAGCCACTAATAGATGCCAATCCTCAATCTTGAATGCAGAACGCCTAGCCCACAATACATTGGTTGAAGCAGGCGATGGCGGATCAAGACCGAGACCCGCAATTGGATTATTATCTAATTGCGCAATTACAAATTCACTACGCACAAACTTATTGTCGTTGAAAATTCGCTGACCAAGGGGTTGATTACCTAACGTTGCCCAGGTTGTTTTACATAAATGTTCGGGCAACACACTGCGTGCAAAAACCCATGGCTTGCCATCACCATAAAGAATAACTTCTCGTATTTGCCATTGATGATTGTGGTAGTCTACTAATGCGGCTTGTTCGCTCTTATCAGCATCTATTGTGGCCTGCCCTAATACCTGAACCTCAAATTTATCAGAAAGCGCCTGCAAACGCTCTGTCAGAGAGCCGGTATGAAGTAACCAGTCAGTCAAGTGCTGATTAGTAATATTGTATTGCGACGCATTTTTCCAAGCTGCGTGAATACCCAAGGGAAATTGATTTATTTGCAACAAGTGATTTAGAAAATTGAGTTTAATCCGATACAGTGAGTCTAACACAGCAAAGATTATATCTGCATCCGTATTGTTCTTTTCCAGAGGCGCTAACATGACAATTTTGCGTAAACTACATGAAACTCAGAGTGTGCAGGCTAAAAAGCACCCATATATTTCTTCAATGTCCAAAGGTATGTTGCTTCTCACCCTAGCAATAGTGCTGTTAACAACACCTAGACTGGTGCATGCGCAACAGCAAAACTATGCCTATGTTGCCTTGGAACCAGATATCGTCACCAACTACGCTAGCGACAATTCACAAAAGCTTGGTTATGTGCTAGTGACTATTGAAATGATGATAGCTGATCCATCAAAAATCGTTGACGTCGAACACCATATGCCATTGCTAAGAGCAACCGCAATAGAAGTATTGGGAGTGCAGCCTGAAGACAAAATACGCTCTTTAACTGGGCGCGAGGATATACGCAGAGTTATATTGCAAAAATTCAAAGATATTATGAAGCGCGAGACCGGAGAACATGTGATTGAAAACATCATTTTCACCAAGTACTTACGCCAAGGTGGCTAGTTTCTAGGACTACGATTTCCGGCCAATTGATGTGTTGCCAAAGCCATTAAGCAACCTGAAATTAAGCCGAATAAATGTGCCTCGTTTGCCATGCTGACCCACAGTACATCAAAGTAGCCAAGTGCTAACCAACCCAGCAAGAAGTACACTAGATTGTTAGGTAGGCCCATACCCCATTGTGGGCGGAGCAAGCCTATCCACCAGACATAGCCAAACAAAGCGTAAACGACTCCAGATAAGCCGCCAAAATTAGGACCTGAAACAAGCAGTTGTGCAACGTTCGAACTTATCGCAGCAATTGCAAATATAACAGCTAGCGATACGCTACCAAAAGCACGTTCTAACTGTGAGCCTAAGACCCACCACCAAATTAAGTTGAAAATGATGTGAATAACACTGAAATGGAGGAAGGCAGGGGTAAATAAACGCCACCATTGTTGGCTTTGTAAAAGTACATCTATACTGCGAATTGTTAAACCCTGATAAAGGACATTAGACGCGCCGAGATAGCTGAGTAAGAAAACACCGAGACAGATAACCAGTACTAATGACATAAACGGTGTGGACTTTAGGTCTTGCAGCCAAACAGGTAACCTGCCATTTTTAGGGCTTACGCGTTGCGGTGAGTCTTTTGATCCAGCAACTGATTTCCCTGCTTCCCAAGCCGCTTGCTGATATTTGGCTTGGTTTGGGGTAGTCACAAAATCTTCCGCAATTTTTAGCGCCCGTTGCACATCATTAGGGTCAAGGACAATAATTTGATAATGTGACTTTTCAATTGGATCAAGCGGCTTGTCAACCTGGTCATAATTGGCCTTTGCAGCGTCATGTTCAGATACCCCCGGCTTTCCTTTGCCAATACGAACTTCAATGTTGCAACTAGTGAGATAATCGGCAAGTAATCGCGCCGGCTTTTTATCAGAAAAAGCCAGTATGGGCGTGCCATGCTTACCTAAATCACTCAAGAATCACAACCTTGGACATCGCTTGACTGCGAAGGGAATTGAGTTCGCCAACCTTCGAAACCACCGTCCATGCTATATACTGTCTCAAAACCTTGTTGCAGTATATATTGCGCTGCTTGCTGACTACTGTGCCCATGATAACAAACCACAATAACCGGCGTACCAAAGTCATTCGCATCCATAAAACGCTGAATGCTGCCATTAGTCAGATGGAAGGCACCAGGAATATGGGCTTGCTCAAATGACTGGTCATCGCGAATATCGACAATTTTGGCAGCATCTGTATCTAGTTTTGCTTTGGTATCTTGTATTGAAATATGTTCAAACTGTTGCATTTATCTATCCTTGCCAGTCAAGTAAGACTTTACCGCTTTGCCCTGAACCCATCACTTCAAAACCTTTGGCGAAATCATTAATACTGAATTGATGAGTAATCATAGGACTTAAGTCCAAGCCACTTTGCAGCAAGCTTACCATTTTATACCAAGTCTCGAACATTTCGCGACCATATACACCTTTAATGGTTAAGCCTTTGAAAATAACCGTGTTCCAGTCAACCGCAACACTCTGCGGTGGAATTCCTAACATTGCTATCTTTCCGCCATGGTTCATTTTATCCAGCATGTCGCGAAATGCAGAAGGAACACCCGACATTTCTAAACCAATATCGAAACCTTCGGTCATACCTAATTCATTCATTACATCGTTTAAGTTTTCAGAAGCAACATTGACTACCCGTGTTGCCCCCATCTTTTTGGCCAGGTCGAGTCGATAATCATTTACATCAGTAATAACAACGAAGCGGGCCCCGGCATGTTTAGCCACAGCTGCAGCCATAATACCAATAGGTCCTGCGCCAGTAATTAACACATCTTCACCAACTAAATCAAACGACAGTGCCGTGTGCACAGCATTGCCAAAGGGGTCGAAAATAGCGGCCATATCGTCGCTAATATTAGCTGGGATCTTAAATGCATTAAACGCCGGTATCACAAGGTACTCGGCAAAAGCGCCCTGTCTATTGACACCAACGCCCGTAGTGTTGCGACACAAGTGTCTGCGACCAGCTCGGCAATTTCTGCAGTGTCCGCATGTAATGTGTCCTTCGCCTGAAACCCGGTCACCTATTGTAAAGCCAGCGACTTCTTGTCCTATTTCAACTACTTCACCGACATATTCGTGACCCACAATCATGGGAACGGGAATAGTCTGCTGAGACCATTCATCCCAATTGAAAATGTGCATGTCAGTACCGCAAATAGCCGTTTTACGAATCTTTATCATCAAATCATTTGGCCCCACTTCGGGTACCGGATTATCGGTCAGCCAAATACCGGGTTCTCTGTGTAGCTTAGCCAACGACTTCATTTGTTTTGTTTGTGCCCCTTTTAATGGTGAATTCATTAAATTACTCCTAACTCTTTACCGACTTCAATAAAGGCATCAACCGCTTTATCGATATGCGCAATGCTGTGCGCTGCAGACATTTGCGTACGAATACGAGCACTACCTTTAGGTACAACGGGAAATGAGAAACCCACGACGTAAATACCACGCGCTAACATTTTGTCTGCCATATCGCTGGCTAGCTTAGCGTCACCTAGCATGACGGGAATAATTGCGTGGTCTTTTCCTGACAAAGTAAAACCGGCGTTTTCCATGCGTGTTCTAAAGTGCACCGAGTTACGAATTAACGCATCGCGAAGGCCTTTGCCATCTGCCAGCATTTCGAACACTTTCAATGACGCCGCTACGATAGGAGGCGCGACTGAATTTGAAAACAGATAAGGTCTAGAACGTTGACGCAGCCAGTCAACAACTTCTTTTTTCCCTGACGTGAAGCCACCTGAAGCCCCGCCCAATGCTTTACCCAAGGTACCCGTAATAATATCGACTCGGCCCATGACATCGCAATACTCATGACTACCACGACCGTCTTCACCTACAAAACCCGTTGCGTGACAATCATCAACCATGACCATAGCATCGTATTTGTCAGCTAAATCACAAATACCTTTTAGGTTAGCAATAACCCCATCCATAGAAAAAACACCGTCAGTGGCAATCAATTTGAATCTGACACCATCAGCACTTGCCTGCTTTAGTCGTTCTTCCAGCGCTTGCATATCGTTGCTTGCATAGCGATAACGTTTTGCTTTGCTCAAACGTACGCCATCAATAATACTTGCATGATTCAATGCATCAGAAATAATTGCATCTTCAGCATCTAGTACGGTTTCGAATAAACCACCGTTGGCATCAAAACAAGAAGGATACAAAATAGTGTCTTCTGTGCCCACAAACTCGCTAATTTTTTGTTCTAACTGTTTATGAATATCTTGAGTACCACAAATAAAGCGAACCGATGCCACACCAAACCCGTGGGAATCGAGACCTTGTTTAGCTGCTGCGATCAAATCAGGATGATTGGCGAGACCTAAATAGTTATTCGCACAAAAGTTAATGACGTGCTCGTTGCTAGCTACTGTAATATCTGCGCTTTGCTGTGATGTAATAATCCGCTCTTTTTTGTACAAACCATCGTTCTTAGCGGCGTCTAATTGAGCTTGAATGTGTGAGATAAAACCTTGCGACATGATGAACCCTCAATGGGTGAAAGCTTTTACATAGGACTGACTGCAGCCCAACGCTTTATAAGTGAATTTTCGACCAGCGTATTGTCCAGTATTGTTTACTCAGTGTCCAGTTCACTCAGGGCTTCATCGACTTTTTTCAATACTGTTAAGACCAGTAAATACGTCATTAAATCTTTACCCTTGGCTCTTATGCCCCAAGGAAGATAGACCCACTCTTTGCCTTTTTGGCTTTTTATTTGAACATCGTACACTGATGCCACCAGCTCTTGCGATAAATAGGGCCCTGTGCGCCTAAAGTTACTATGCGCATACAAGCCAACAACAGGTGTGCCCATCGTCGTCGCCATATGAGCAGGCCCCGTATCCGGCGCTAATACCAATGCCGCATCAGCCAGCACGGCTAACATTTGTTTTAAACTTGTTTGCCCCACTAAATTCAGTGCAACAATACCTGGTGTTTGTAATATTTGAGCTGAAATCCTTAGATCTAGAGGACCAGGCCCTCCACAAATTACAACTTTATAGCCTCTTTCTATTAAATTTTGGGCTACAGCTACATAACCCTGAACAGTCCAATTTCGTTCAGCCTTAGATGCAGCAGGGCTAATTACGGCATATTTCCCAAGCGCAGCTGTTTTCTCTTTAGCCCATTCCCAATCCGTTTTATCGAGCGGCATATTCCATCGCGGGTAAGGATCTTTAGGAATACCTAACTTATCGGCAAATCCCATGAAGCCCTCAAGAACGTGTGCATATTTTTGTGCTTCAATGCGTTCATTGGTAAACCACCAATGGCCTTCTTTACTGCGGTTCCAATCAAAGCCTATTCGGCGCTTTGCCTTCACCACTTTGGATAGTAAGTTAGCACGTAAAGCCACCTGCATTACAAACATAGCATCAAAGGTCCGCCCCGCGAGCGCTTGCCTTACCTCTTGTTTGGCCTTTTTGCCGGCTTTTTTGTCATATACAATAAATTCAACATCCAACATACCTCGCAGTAGTTGATGCTCTATTTTACCGATAATCCAAGTGATTTTAATGTCTGGGCGATGTTGACGAATGCGTGTCACCATCGCAGCGGCATGACATACATCGCCGATTGCTGACAAACGTAAGATACAAAGTTGAAAAGCTTGGCTCAAATGAATACCGTTATGCTAACTACATGAATTTTGATATGTTACAATATATTATTAGTTTTTGAAGCGCGCAGCACCAATATGTCAATGATCGAGACCTTTCCTGTGGGGCTTAATGAGTTTATTTTAGTGCCCAAACAAAGTACTTGGACACCTTGCTCTGATGCGCTAAATGATGATTTGCTAAGTCTTCAAAAATGCTTTGATCCTAGCTGGTTAATGGCTGAAAACTTAATTACACACACCGCTTCTGGGCGCGGGTTAGTTTACTTCTTTTTTTTATTTGGAGAAAACTGTGTTTTACGTCACTACTATCGGGGTGGTTTAGTCGCTAGGTTGTCAAACGACAAGTTTCTATTTAAGCAAGCACAGCAATCCCGCCCCTATAAAGAGCTCAATTTACTGGCTACGTTACACGCTGCCGGTTTAAATGTGCCTAAACCCATAGCAGCGAGGCTCAAACACACTGGTTTCACTTATACCGCAGATGTTATTACCGGCACTATTCCGCGAGTACAAGAGTTGCACGAATATATATTACAGCAAGTGCTTCAACAGTCTGTATGGGAGAAAATAGGCGTAACATTGCGCAAAATGCATGACTTACAAGCGTGTCATTATGATATCAATGTGAAAAATGTATTGTTACAAGCACCCCCTTACATACAAGAAAACACAGTGGCCAAAGAAACCAACAATAGCGAAACTTCAGCCCCATTTGTAAAAACACAGGACGATACTGACAACGTTGGCCAACAAAGTATAACTATCTACTTATTAGATTTCGATGGTTGCGCTATTCGCGAGGGTGACAAGTGGAAGCGCGCCAATTTAGTCAGATTTAAACGTTCTTTAGAAAAACAAGGGGCGAAATATTCGCCCTATCATTACGATGAAGATTGTTGGAAGTCGATTGAACGAGGGTATCAATCTTAATGACCTAAATTAGCCACTAATCAAATGCGTAAGTCGCGTTAAAATAAAGCAATGCGTCAACTTCGTTATCTTTAGTCACAAACTGACGTGATTCAATACTACCGCCCGCTTTTAATAACCAGTCGCCAAATGGACGCTGATAAAACCCGCTCACTTGCACTAAGTCTTCGGTAACATCGCTGGTAAGCACTGGGGAAGGTCTCGTTCCATCCGGGTTTAACTCGGCTTTACGCAAAATAATCTCAGCAATAGCGCCACCATCAAAACGGATATTAGCTCCTACTGTAATTTGTTTAGCATCACTGTCAAAGGTACTGCCGATGACTCTTCCTCTAAAGCGATAACCACTGCTATATACGCCATTTTCATAATAGCAGTTGGTAATAGTGCTGCCATTTCCAGCGCATGCAATATTGGTATCACTGGTTTCAATGTACACTTTGGCATTCGCAAAATAAGTAGAAATACCAACTAAATTGGCTTGATCCGTAATGTTAATACCATCTACGGCGTCTTCACCAATACGCTGGGCATAAACTGAAATAGGACGTTCAAAAAGGTCAAAACTGTATTTTATATCAAACCCAGCAAGATGATTACCTTGTTTGCTTAAGTCTTCATCACCACAAACATCACGATTTCGAGTGCAAACAGCTTTAAATGTAATGACATCGATAAAATCTCCTAAGCTGCTAGGCTGACCCTCACCGCCCCACATTGCCGCCCAAGAAGCACCAAATTCAAAGCGTTTGAACGGGCTAAAGGTGAAACGATTTAACAATAAATTAGTATTAGGTACCGCTCTGTCACTTTCAAGTTGGCCAAGTTGACTGGTAAAATACCAAGGGCCTGCCCAAGACAACCAAGGGCTTTCAGAGGCGACTGCTGATGAGCGCGATAACGCAACGGTTGGGATAGGTCTGGTGTTGTTTGACAATATCAGGCTGCTCGACTGACCGGGTCCCCACCATTGATCAATTGAGCCTGCACGGATATTCCAAGCCCCAAATTGATAGGCTAAAAAACTGTTGTCGAGGCTCTTCTCACCGCCCGATTGGTAGTTAACACTTAACTGCCCACTTAAGCGCCCCCAATAAAACTCGTTGGTCACTTTAGCCGACGCTTTCACATCATTAATACCATCAAATGAGGTTAGTCTGGGCTGGTCACTTGACGCTTGCAGTTCCAAGAAGGTTCTGCGTTTTTCTTGCTTTTGCAAATTCAAGTAATAGCGTAGTCGTTGTGCCGCTTGTCTCGGCATTGGCAGCATTTTACCTTCGTCCAATGAAAGTATTTGATCCGCAACGCCCTTCCAAGGAACTGGAAAAGTAAGCACGGTAGCATCTAAGTAGCCCCATTCTTGCAATGTTTGCAGGTCATAGTGCAGTTGCTTGTCAACCGTGCCAACCCAAGGCGAACCGAGCACTGGAGCGTTAAAAACAAGAGATAAAAATAGAATGGCGAAGACGCGAAAAATCACAAAATAACCCAGTCCGTGTTAATAAATAAATCCGGCACTAATGGTAGCGCATTGGTCTAAAGTTAAACACTTTTTATCGATAATTAATTGCAATTATTGTCTGCTTTCAGTTACTGTCTGTCCCCACTCAAAACAAAGACCACAGGCGCAGTAGTGATGACACAAATAAAAGCGATTTATCCTGGCACTTTTGACCCCATCACTAACGGTCATGCCGATCTTATCGCTAGAGCATCGAAAATGTTCTCACACGTTATGATAGCTATTGCATGCAACCCTAATAAGCAGCCGTTATTCAGTCTAGAAGAAAGGGTCAATATGGTGCAGCAAGTGACTCGTCACTTGCCTAACGTCGAAGTAAAGGGCTTTACTGGCTTACTAGCGGATTTAGCTCGAACTGAAAACGCTAATATTCTTATTCGTGGTTTACGTGCAGTATCGGATTTTGAATATGAATTTCAACTGGCTAATATGAATCGACGACTCAACAGTGAACTTGAGAGTGTGTTTCTAACCCCATCTGAAGAGAACTCATTTATTTCTTCTACCATAGTGAAGGAAGTGGCATTGCATAATGGCGATGTTAGTGGTTTTTGCGCACCAGAGGTATTAGCGGCATTGCAACAGAGGTTGCATAAAAATGGATAATGATGATGGCACACTAGCAAACACTAGAGCGGTTTGATTTGTTCACTTGGGGCGGTTATTTATAGGCCCCAAGTTTAGTTAAAACTGACATTCCGCACCCCTTTTAAGAATAAATCTGCCGGTATGCATCACCCAAACAATCAATAATAATTTGCTGCCGCTCTTTGAGGTTTAACACAAGCGGCTCTGTTTCGTGTTGATATAACAAG
>Ga0307930_1000038_pt1 | contig 84869 bp, 89 predicted proteins | sample OrgLakmetageno46_FD_203161 | JGI IMG/M metagenome (GOLD analysis project Ga0307930, IMG submission 203161) | Saline water microbial communities from Organic Lake, Antarctica - #46 | ecosystem: Environmental > Aquatic > Non-marine Saline and Alkaline > Saline | place: Antarctica: Organic Lake...
TACTTACTTTGCTACAGATAATGATGGAGGACCAATGAATGATCCAAATACAATTGATGTTGCGGGAACTTTATTTGCTTCTAGAAATAAATTAAAAATTAATTTGGCGCTACGAGATATTACAGGGAAGTATGAAGCTGATACTTCTAGGAAAGTTCAACTCGGTGTAGAGATCGCTAGTAATAGAAATTCTGGATATCAATTAGGATTTCTTGATGGTGGTTTCACTGCTGGTTACTATTATAAGACAAAAAAATATGGGACTTTTAGCTTCGCAACTTATGATGTCAACTCTGAAGTCACTGAAGTTGTGGATCGAGATCGCCGACTTGTTATTGAGTACACTTTATAAAAAAAGCCCAGGATAAAAATCCCGGGCCATTTTAATTATAAATCTAACTTTTAAATTACGACTTAATTTTCCAGTAAAATTCGATCACTAAACGTTTTTCGAATGCGAATGGAATGTCTTCAGGTAATGCTTCGGAGAGAACCTTAGCTTTTTCTTTTTCACCAGAAGCTTCTTTCGAAAGAAACGCTGGGATAGCAGAAAGTCTTGGTCTCGCTTGAGCTTGAAGATAGTTTCCTGACTTCGCACCTTTGTCTGAAATTGTAATTTCGTCACCAACATTCACAGTCGCTGAAGCGATGTTACATTTCTTACCATTAACTGAAATTGCACCGTGACTAACCATTTGTCTTGCAGCTGCCATTGATGGAGCCCAGTTAAGTCTAAATACAACGTTATCTAATCTTGATTCTAAAGAGATGATTAATGAATCAACCCATGCTCTTTTAGTATCTCTTTTACATTTTTTAATAAGGTTAACTAATTGTTTCTCTCTAATACCATAGTGAAATCTAACTTTTTGTTTTTCCATAAGACGAATCGTATAGTCAGTTAGTTTCTTTCTTTTCATCCCGTGCATACCTGGTCCGTATGGTCTTCGCTCCATAGCTCCAGCCTTACCAAGTCCTGGTAATTCTACTCCAAGTCTTCTTTGGATTTTGTAAGCGTTTTTTCCGCCCATTGTAATTTTTGACATCTTTTATCCTTTGTCGAACCCTAGTTTAGTAAACTAGTTAGCAGGAAACGTTTATATGAATCCACTGTTAATGCCTGCTTCCAAAAATCAGTAGAGTGAATGTAATAAAATTAACTGTTTATTGCAAGTATAATCTATAGCTCTTTCACACTTCTTAGTAGATTTACCATCTCGATTGTGCCCTGTGCTACTTCCCAGCCTTTATTTCCAGCTTTAGTTCCTGCTCTCTCAATCGCTTGTTCAATATTCTCAGTCGTTAAAACTCCAAACATAACCGGAAGGCCGTAGTCCATTGCAACTTTAGATATACCTTTTGCTGTTTCACTACACACATAGTCATAGTGAGTCGTCGCACCTCGGATTACACACCCGAGACAAATTATTGCATCGAACTTTCCAGTCTCAGCTAGTTTTTTAGCTACAAGGGGAAGTTCATATGCACCAGGAACCCATACTTCTGTAATCTCGTCTTCATCTACACCGTGACGAACAAGACAGTCGTGAGCACCACCGTGGAGCTTAGAGACGATAAATTCGTTAAATCTAGCAGACACGATAGCAATCTTTTGATTTTCACCTGTTAATTTTCCTTCAATCATCATGGTATTTCCTTTTATGTTTTTTATTTATAAGTTTTTCTTAAATTTAATAAGATCCTCAATGGAGATAAGTTTTAAATCAAATTTCTTTGCAAGAATTTGAAGGTCATCCACTCTGGCACAGCTTCCATCTTCATTTAGAATTTCACAGATTACTCCTGCAGGCGTGAAACCGGCCATCAGCGACAAATCCACAGCTGCCTCAGTGTGACCCTCTCTTGAAAGAACTCCACCGTCTTTGGCGATGAGTGGGAATATATGGCCCGGTCTCACAAAGTCAGAAGCTTTAGATTGAGGATCAGCTATAAGTCTAAGAGTTGTCATTCTATCTTCTGCTGATATGCCAGTTGTAATATCGTGAGAGGCATCAATGGATACAGTGAAAGCCGTACCTTGATGATCATTTCCATCGCTGTACATAAGTGGAAGATGAAGGTTAGTTGCGATCTCAGAAGATACAGGTGCACAGATAAGTCCACGACCATGAGAGGCCATAAAGTTTACATCTGCAGCTGTAACGATTTGTGCTGGCATTATGAAGTCACCTTCGTTTTCACGATTTTCGTCGTCGACCACGATAACCATCTTACCGAGCTTTAGATCTTGGATTGCCTCTGGAATGGTATTGAATGCCTGACTCACTTTTGATCCTTTGCCCATTGTTCTAAGTTGAAATTTTTATTATCTTTTGTATTCATAAAGCCCACAAAGTTCTCTAGGTACTTTGCCATCATATCTACTTCAATATTTAGAGAATCTCCAACCTTTTTAGTGTGAAGAACAGTATTGTCCCAAGTGTGGGGTATTATTGACACCGAAAAAGAGCTAGATGTAAGTTTTGAAATAGTGAGACTAATCCCTTCTAGTGCAATTGAGCCTTCACTAATCATATATCGTCGAAGATCAGAGGGAGCAGAAATAGTCATCTCAAAATTTTTACCTCTTGAATCAATTTTGATTATTTGTCCAACTCCATTGACGTGACCTTGAACAAAATGTCCACCGAGTCTATCCATTGGCCTCAGTGCTAGCTCTAGATTAACTTTTGATCCGACAGTTAACTTTCCGGTAGTCGTTTTATCGAGCGTAACGTGGACCGCTTGTACTTTAAATGTCGATCCACTAATCTGTGTTGCTGTTAAACAAACACCGTTAGTTGCAACTGAGTCGTCTATTTTTATTTCTTCAATCAGCTTTTTTGCTTCGATGGTAAACTCTTTTCCTTCAGGATTAGATTTTATAGACTTGATAGTACCGATGTCTTTTATGAGTCCCGTAAACATTTTACTTCCTTAGTCCCGTTATGCAGATATCGGAGCCAAGCGGGATATGTTCAACACTTGTAAGCTCCAAGCTATCAGTCATTTTATTTATAGATAAATCTTTAATAGAGGAGTTACCACTGCCAAGAATCTTAGGAGCTATATAGAAACTTACTCTATTGAAACTATTACTTTTTAAAAAACTAGTGTGTACTTTAGACCCACCTTCTACGTACAGAGAAGTTACCATATATTCGTCATAGAGTATCTTGCACATTTGTTCTACATCGACATTACCTGCACTATCTCTTGGAACATAGATGATATTTGCTTTGACAGAAGTTTGTGTATTCTCAGGCACAATAAGGTAAGTCATCTCTTTGTATTGATCATTAAAGAGAAACAGGTCAGCTGGTAGAACTCCACTTAAAGACAGTACAAATCTTTTAATCGCTTTTGTCTTATCATTAATTCTTATTGTTAAGCTTGGATTGTCAATTCTCGCAGTATTGGCACCGATCAGAATGCCATCATATGAGAGTCTAGACTGATGAACATGTGCTCGACTGGTCTCGTTGGTAATCCATTTTGATTCACCGAGATGGGTTGCTGTTTTTCCATCGAGAGTTTGAGCTATTTTTAAATGAACAAAAGGGGAACTATGTACAATATGATGAAAGAAAATTTCATTGATCCTCTGGCCTTCTTCTTTTAGTATTCCAACGATGACCTCTATTCCAGCGTCCATTAGAAGTTTTACACCTGAACCCGAAACTTCTGGATTGGGATCAAGGTTAGAAATAACGACAGTTGAAATACCCTCTTTTATAATTCGCTGAGCACACGGAGGTGTACGCTTATTCGTGTGACAACAAGGTTCTAGATTGCAGTAAAGTGTAGCTCCCACAATCGAGGTTGTAGCATTATTTATGGCGTCGAGTTCAGCATGAGCTTGACCGGCTTTCTTGTGATGACCTTTGGCAATAATATTATTTTCTTTGACGATGATGGCCCCAACTAACGGATTGGGCGAGACATCACCTTCTGCCAAAAGGGCTTGATCAAAGCAATTGCGCATAAAGGCTTCATGTATTGATAAACTCAAAGCGGAGCCTCTGTGAAAGTATACTCTTCAGGTGCCGCTTTTATGAGATCATGAAACGGCTTCAGCGAGTATTGAGGTTGAACACCAATCCACTCTTTTATAGAGGAGTCGGGTTTATTTTGATTGATCCAATGAAAGATACAAGATTGTCTTAAACTCTTAGCTGTTATCTTCTCTCCAAGTTTATTGCCAAATTCTTTAAATAAAACCTCAATACCTCGGGGAGAAAGACCACCGGCCAAAATCTTATAAGGATTTGCATTGAAGAAAAATTTAGAAAACTCAATATCATCTTTTTGCTTTTGTTCTTCTAGGTATCCAATATATGGCGCATGAAACTTCTCAAAGTTTTGTGAGAGCTCCACAGTGTAAGGATCTCTTTTGGGAGGAGTAATCATGACTCTAAATGATCCGTCTTGCTGCCTAAAAACATGCTTTTGTTCTAGCGCTTCTAAGTCAGATACTTTTAAGCCACCGCTATAGATGAGTTCTATGAGAACTAAGTTTCTGTAAGCCGTTAACCTTTCGAGAGGCTTTTCACTTTTTATATTGGCAGAGACTAATTCATAGAGCTTGATTAGTACTTTGAAATTTGTAGGATTGGGTTTATCAACTCGTTTAGGAGCTACAGTTGCTTGCTTTAGTGGATTTTGTTGAACTAGTCCCTTAGCAAGTAATGTATCAAAGAAGATACGTAGTGCTTGAATTCTTCTTCTTATAGAGTTGGGAGAGTTATAAGTTTGTTCGAGGAATTTATTGTAGTCAGCAACCTCAGCATGGGTCATTTCATTAATAAAAAGATCACGGCCATTAAGGGCCAAATATTTATTGAAACAGTTGAGGTCTGTTTTGTAGTTTTTAATTGTATTGAAGCTTTTCCCAGCGGCGTCTAGGTCTGCGAGAAAGGTCTTTTGTTCAGTGATGAGGTCTATTTTATTCATAGTGCGTATATACCTTAATTTTGATGTAAGTTCAACAACTTGTAGGTATGAAGATATTTCACTTAGGCATTTACAAATCCTCTCACGCGGTGCTAGAAGAACCCATTGAATTAGATGGTAGATGTCTTTAAGACTCTGACCTTGACGACCTTAGGAGTACACTGATGAGTTCAACTCGTTTAAGTGAATATTTTATAAATGAGTATCTACTACTCAATAAAAATGCGACAAAATCGGACTTCCAGTCTGAAGTTAATGCTAAAGTCAGTTCAATTCTCAATTATTCATTTAAAAACACTGATCTACTTATTGAGTCAATAACTCATAAATCTTTCTCTCACGAATCTAAGTTTGAATTAGCATTTAATGAAAGATTAGAATTTTTAGGTGATACAATTCTAGATTTAATTGTTTCAGATAAGATTTTTAAACAATTTCCTGATTCTTCAGAAGGTGATCTCTCAAAGTTACGATCAACGATCGTGAACGAGACGACACTATCTCATATAGCTCAAATTAATAAGCTCGATTCAATTATCCTTCTAGGTAAAGGTGAGATTAAAAATAACGGTTTTAATAAAGCCGGCGTTTTATCAGACTGCTTTGAAGCTGTTGTTGGTGCGATCTATCTTGATTCTAACTTTGAAAAAGTGAAGGAAATCATCTTCAATGTTTTCAGTGATTATGAAACTAAAAATGGTGTCTCACTCTTTGATCTTAAAACTCTTCAAGATTCTGATCCAAAGAGTAAGCTCCAAGAAATTACTATGAAGGAATTTCAAATTACACCGAAATATGAATCGGAAGAGATAGTTGAAAACAAACAGAAAGTTTTTAAAGTGAGTCTCATCTTAAAAGAGCAAATACTTGCAACAGAGATAAATATTTCAAAGAAAAAAGCCATGCAAAATTTGGCGAGTAAAGTATTAAAAGAAAACATCTATAAAACAATACAACCGTAAGGACAAAAAAATGTTATTAGAAGATCAAAACCCATTTAACAAATCAATCATGGTCGCTCTTTTAGGGAAACCAAATGCTGGTAAATCAACATTGATAAACTACCTTCTAGGATTTGATTTATCTATCGTAAGCTCTATGCCACAAACAACGAGAAATCAGTTCCACTGTGCTTTTACTGTTGATAAAACAACAGAAGTTGTTCTCGTAGATACTCCTGGTGTCCACTCTTCGAGTAAAGAACTTAACATCAGAATGAATGGCCAAGCTCAATATGGAAGTGAAGGTGCTGATTTAAATTTTCTGCTTCTTGATATCAATAAAGATGTTATTGAAGATACGAAATCTTTTATAAAAGAATTTGAAAAGAGTCTCAGTCGTACTTGGATCATCTTTACTAAGGTTGATAGACTAAAAGATACTCCTTTTGATTTTGAAGGTAATTTTGCTCAAATTAAAGAGCTTGTTCCTGGAGCTGAGAAATACTTCGCAATTTCTGCTAAAGAAGGAACAAATGTTCACAATCTTACGGGCGAGATTTGTGATGAAGCAACTGAAGGTCCACACCTTTATCCAAATGGAACGATCTCAAATAAAAATGAAAGATTTTTCGCTACTGAATATATTAGAGAACAAGCTTTTAAGATATTAAAAGATGAGCTTCCGTATGAGATTGCAGTTGTTATTGAAGACTTTCAAGATAGCTTTAAAGATGAGGAAAAAGATATTTCTAGAGATACGAAAATTTCTGCATCAATTCTTGTTAATAGACCAAGTCAAAGAGCAATTGTTGTTGGTGCTAAAGGTAAAAATATTAAAGAGATTGGTACCGGAGCGAGAAAGAAAATTGAAGCGATGGTAGGTGATAGAGTTCATTTAAACCTTCACGTTAAAGTAAGTCCAAAATGGTTTAAGAACAATTTTGTTCTAGATGAAATCGGTCTACCAAGAACTCATAAGTCTAATAGAGTTTGGAGAAAAAAATAATGAAACGTAAAACTAGATCAGCAGTCATCTCACTTATTGGGAGACCAAATGTTGGAAAGAGTTCTATTTTTAATAGACTCATGAGAAAAAATTATAAGGCCATGACTCACGATTTGCCGGGTGTAACTCGTGATCGTCATTACGGAATCGCTCCTTTCTACGATAAATGCGAAGAGAATCCTGAGGATGTCATATTAGTAGATACTGGTGGATTCTATCCAGAAAAAGTAGAAAAAGTTGAAAAGCTTGGAAAGAAAAAAACAGCTGAACCATTCTTTAATCTCATGGCAGATCATGCAAAGGTTGCAATCGGAGAGAGTGATCTTGTTCTTTTTGTTGTGGATGTTAGAGAGGGACTTCTTCCTTTTGATAAAGGCATTTGTGACTATATCAGAACTACAAAAAAGAAAATGTGGCTTATTGTTAATAAATTTGATTCTGACACTCAGTGGGGAACAGAAGCAGATTTTTATGAACTAGGTTTACATGAAGATCAATATCTAATTTGTTCTGCAGAGCACGGTCGTGGTCTAGGTGAATTGAGAGAGAGGATCTATAACTTCGTTGGTGAATTTAATAAAGAAGTTAAAGAATACGAAGAAGTTCAAAAGGGTGTTAAACCAAACTTTGATGTTGTTGCAAATATTGCACTTATCGGAGCTCCAAACGCTGGAAAGTCTACACTTTTAAATAATCTGGTTGGTGCACAAAGAGCAGTTGTATCAGACATTGCAGGAACGACTGTTGATCCAATCGAAGGATACTTTGACTTATTTTTTGGAAAAGATGTTTCTTCTCTTACAGCTCAAGAAAATGCATTTAGAAAAACAAATATGGATCTTTATCATGAGTTTAATGACTTTGAAGATCAGTTTGCAGAAGAGTCTTTGATAGCATTTGAAAATGTTTCGCCTGAAATGACTGACGCATCTCTTGATACTATCGATGATAGTGATGATGAAATGGTTATTGATGATATTGAAACCGATACAATGTTTTCAGTTGAAGATAATATTGAAGCAATAGAGTCTGAAGATTCTGTTGAAACGATTGAAGATACTGAGCTTCCAGAGCCTTATCGTTCAATTAAGATCGTCGATACAGCTGGGATTAGAAAACAAAGTAGTGTTACTGGATTTATTGAAGAGCAGTCAGTATACCGGTCTCTTCGTGCCATTACCGAAGCTGACGTTGTCGTTTATATGATTGATGCTACTCATGGTATATCTCATCAGGACAGAAGACTAGTTGATATCGCTCTTGAACGAGGGAAGTCTGTAATAATTTGTCTCAATAAGATTGACCTTATGAGAGATGTAATTGATGATCCAAAAAGAAAGAGAGAGTGGCTACTTGATCTTCGCGCGACAGTTCCGTGGCTAAGCTTTTGTGAACTTTTAACTATCTCAGCTAAAAAAGGATCTTTCCTTTCAAGTTTTAGAAAGTCATTAGTTAAAACAATTCTTATTAGAAATAGAAAACTTGGAACGAGTAAGCTCAATAAAGTGGTATCAAAACTAGTTGATAGGCACCCAGTTATTCTTAAGAAAGCTAATGGCGTAATGTTTAAAGTTAAATATGTGTCGATGCTTAAATCATCGCCTCCAACATTTTTACTTTTTACAAATAAATCTAAAGGTGTTCCAGCAAACTATAAGAAATATCTTCAAAGCGGACTTCGTTCTGAATTTGGTCTTATAAACACACCCGTTCACCTAATTTTCAGAACGGCGCTAGACATTGAGAAGAGACTTAAGAAGTCTGAGTTAAGAGACTAAATAAAAAAATAGATAAGTACTGAATCCGGAAGTATTTTAACAGGTACTTCCGGTTTTTTAGTTTTTACCAACTAATATTGTAACTCATAAAGAAAGTGATAGCATCACCGTTTAGATTATCGAAAGTATTTCCGGGCTCGTTTCCAGTAGATGCATCTGGAGTTTGAAAATCCGTTGTGTTTTTGTCGAAAAAGTTTACCACATGATACTTTAATTCTACATTAAAGTATGTTTTCTTAATTTCGATAGGAAACTCAAGTCCAACTCCAAACCCTGTTCCGATACCTCCACCAGAATCATCAGAGAGATCTTCATTATCTACATAGATATTTGTTTGGTACCAGTACTCAAGTCGACCAACAAAGTATGGGTTTGAGTAAGTAATGGCAGTTCCTAGGTCTGCTGTATCAATATAATATCTAAAACCAAAAAATGGCCTAAGCATATTCGTCTCAACGGCACCAATTTGTTCATCATTACCGTTAACAAATCCATCAACGAAGTATGTGTGTTTAGAGTATTCAAACCCCATAACGAATACATTTCTGAAATCAATGAAATACATTAGTGATAACGAGAAAGAAGGGTGGTTGTCTGTATAGGCCAGTCCACGGTTTCCTGTAAATGAAGTAAAGCCAACTCCAATATTTACTCCAAAAAATCTACTGTAGCGGTAAAACCTTTCATCCTCCATTACCTGAGAAGCTTCGAGGTCCTCATTGAAATCAGAGAAAATATCACCACCGACATCGAAGTCATCTTCAATGAGTTCGTTCGGGGATTGGGCCAGCGCAGCAAAGCTGATAAGTGAAAACATTATAATCTTAGTAAAGAGATTCAATTTTTAGTCCGTCTGAGTTTGCATTGCAATATGTTAATTATTAAAATGCTATATTAGACACGATCTTTTGACAACTTATAGATTTTACGACTAAAATTTGGAGCTAAAAACGAAACTCGCTATAATTGAAAAGGCTTTTAAAATGACTGATGAATCTCAATCACTTGATCAAACTCTAGATCAAACACTTAATAAAACTGACTTTGGTCATATGATTAATGAAAACAAGACGGCCATCTTAATTGGAGCAGCAATAATCGTTGCACTTATTGTTGGGTTCTCTGTTTATTCTTCTCAATCTGAAAAGGCTTATCAAGAGTCTTTGAGTGAAGCGTATGTCTTTGAACAAGAAGTTTTGAGTGCTTACAATGAAGACAAAATCAAATCAGATGTATTTATTCAAAAAGTTAAAGAACTTCCAGCAAATGTAAAAGGGACAAATACAATTGTTCCCGCTTTATTTGTATCTCTTGATAAGCTTGTTAAAGATGGAAAAGAAAAAGAAGCAATTACAATTTTAGAGAATTGGAAAACTAACTATTCTGGCGGAACTTTTATGGCATATTTCATGGGTCTAAAGTTAGCTCCACTATATGAAGACAACCAGATGTATGACAAGGCAATTGATCTGCTTCAAACAATGATTTCTTCAAAGGTTGAAGTTGTTAAGGCAAGACTATATCTAGACCTTGGTCGTATATACCTTAAGAAAGGAAACAAAGAGAAAGCTAATGAGAACTTTAATTTTATCATTAGTAATTACAAAGACTCTGAGTTTGCTCAAACAGCAACTCTATACCTTGGAAAATAGAGGCATTTTGAAAATATTCTTTTCTCTTTTAATTTTAAACCTTGCTGCGTGTAGCTCACTTAAAAACATACAAGAAGGTATATCTAAACTTGATGCTCCCAAAAGAGATGTGAAAGCCTTTCATATGGCCTGGAGTAAGAACTTAGACCCTGATCATATATCTGGAAATTTACCAATAGGAACATCTTCTCCTTTTATTTATCAAGATCTTCTCTATATGGGGGACTTATCTGGAATGATGAGAGCTTATGATATCGAAACGGGTAAAATGATTTGGGAAATGCAAGAGACTGAAGCTTTAAATGCAAAAGCTTCTAATTATAAAGATCATATTATTTACGGATCAATTAGTGGAAGATTATATTCACGTCACTTTCTTACTGGAAAGTTGAAGTATGCTATAGATCTCGGTGCTCCAATAGAGTCTGAACCAGTTTTATCTGATGGAAGACTATATATTCACCTTCGAAATCATAAAATTATGTCTCTAGACGCTGAGACTGGAAAAATCATTTGGGGCTACAAAAGAAGTGTTCCTTTTGTAACTACTCTTCATAGAAGTTCTAAAGTACTTCCTCTTGGTAATAAATTAATTGTAGGTTTTGCTGATGGTAATTTAGTTGCCTTATCAAAGCCTGAAGGCATCGTTGTTTGGGAACAAAAAATCTCTGACGGCGTGAAGTTTGTTGATGTCGATGCAGCACCTCTGTATTTCAACGATTATATCGTTGCCGGAAGTGCAAATGATAAGCTTAGATTTATTGATCCTTCGAATGGAATTATCAAAAGAACAATTAATCTCGTTATTGGTCATCAACCATTAGTCTTCCAAGATGATTTAATCGTTGGAACAATTTACGGTGAAATTTATAGGATCGACGGCGAAGGTAAAATAATTGCAAAAACTAAACTCTCTAACAATGGAATAAGTTCCATAGCTAAGTGGAAAGACGGGTTTGTTGTAGCAACAATGGGAAGTGATTTGTTTTTTGTGGATCAGCTAAGCTTTAAGCCAGTTGAAAACTTCAAATTAGGTCATGATCAGTCTGCTATCTTTGGTTTCTTACAACAAAAATCGGATTATCTTGCGACCTATTCTTCAAGAAATAGACTTTATGTCTTTAAAAATATTGAGTAAAAACAATTGCTTAGGCTAGTTGATTGGCCATCGCTCTGTAAAATATAATCATTTTCTTACATTCGCTTTTCTAGGGACTTACTTTATTGTATTGTCCCTAAAACAAATAACAAGGACCTATATGAAAAATCTAAAAATGTCTCTTCTTTCGGGTTTATTGATCTCTAGTGCTGCAATGGCTGGCATGGGAAAATTCAATGAAGAAATGTATGTATCTGGATCAAACAAAGAGTTGATTAAAATTATTCAAACACATCCTGAGCTTATATTAGATCATATGGATTCAAATGGGTTTGAGCTTTACGGTCCTAAAGGAACAAAGAAGTGGCTTGATTCAATGGGTGTTAATCATAAAGAATTAACTCTTCATGCTCACGGTGAAAAATCAAGTGATGTATTTGCTGATTATCCAACTTTTGAGCAGATTGAATCTTTCTTAAAAGAGATGGCAAGTAAGTATCCTTCCATTGCTAAACTTGAATCAATCGGTAAGTCAGTTAAAGGTAGAGACCTTTATGTTTTAAAAATTTCAGACAACGTAGGTGTTGATGAAGTGGAGCCTGAATTTAAATATATCTCAAGCATGCACGGAAATGAAATTACTGGTAGAGAGCTTACTCAATTTCTCATTAAAGACCTTCTTGAAGGTTACGGAAAAGATAAGCGTTTAACTGACCTTATTAATAATACAGAAATTTATATTATGCCTTCTATGAACCCTGATGGTTCAAATAAAAGAAGAAGAGAAAATGCGAATAGAGTAGATCTCAACAGAAACTTTCCAAACTGGAATGCTAAAAATAGTACTAAGCGTGGACGTGAAGTTGAAACGAAAGCTGTTATGGACTTTCAAGCAGATAGACAATTTGCACTTTCTGCAAACTTTCATGGTGGTGCAGTTTGTGTTAACTACCCATGGGACTCTACAAAAGTACGTCATCCATTTGATAAATTATTAATTGATCTATCAACAAAGTACTCAATAGAGAATGCTCCAATGTACAGCTCGCGTGAATTTAACAGTGGAATTACGAACGGTGCTGACTGGTATGTAGTTAATGGTGGAATGCAAGACTGGTCATATGTTTTTCATAATGACCTGCAAGTTACAGTTGAGCTGAGTAATGATAAGTGGCCAAGATATTCTGAGATTCCAAGTTTCTATAAAGATAACAAAGAAGCTATGATCGTTTATGCAGAAGCAATTCATCAAGGAGCTGGTTTTAAAACTGGGGACAACAAATCTGGAACAGTTAAGATCTCAAAAATTGTTGGATCTCAAAAAATTGACCAAGGAAGTTACGGCTTTAGAGGCGGAGAGTTCTATAAAGTACTACCAGTTGGAGAGTACGAATTTGAAGTTGTTCAAAAAAGAGGATTTAGTAAGAAATCGTCTACATTTACAACTAAAGTTGAAAAAGGAACTATAAGCACTGATGGAAACTACACTAATTTATAATCAATAACTTATAGAGAAACTGGCCCACTGTAATTAGTGGGCTTTTTTTTGTCTTTAAATTGAAGTTTCTCAAAGCTTTAACCGACAAGTACAGTGTGAAATATCTTATTCTTTCTATATTTGCTCTTAATGCAGTTGCAGACTCTTGTAACTTCGCTTTTTTTAAGAAGTATTCCATTCGATCGAATAAAGAGGTCAAACACCTCAATATGGCCTACAAACTAGACTCAATGACTAAGAGGATGAAAAGCTTTAACAAGTCTTTGCAGGATATTGAGACTGATCTATTAAGAGGTGAATCAACTAGCGCATTAAACAAGTGGACCTATCCATTTAAAAAAGTTGAAGCAAGCTATATAGAAATATCAAATCATAGAAAAATTATTGATGCCTTTGAAGGATTTGATTCGCAGAATTTAGCGATAACTCAATATTTAACAAAAAAGAATATTCCAAATTATCTTATTGATAAACATGCACTAAATTTTCAAAACTCGACGACTAGTAGCTATTTAAAGGTTTTAAAAAAAGATCTTGATAAACACTCTAAGACTCTAGGTAACAATATTGATTCTTATTTAAACGCTAAAACTAAAATGAATTCATTACTATCATCTGAAGCTTGTTCTCAGGCTTGTAGAGAGGCTGTTAATAAAGTCTTAAAAGAAACTAGTATTACAAGCAATCAGTTTAGAGCAGGACTTACTGATTTAGTAGGAAGTCGAACATCTATTAACCCTGACAAAGTTCGTCAATTGTTTGAAACAGATGCTAAAGCTTTTTTAGTTTCAAAAAGAAAAATTTTTATAAATGATGTAGCCAAAAGGCTTAAGAGTGTTTTTAATAATCGCTACATAATGCAAGCACTTTTTATGACTGGTAAATTTGGAACTTTAGGTAAGACTAAACTCCTTCTTCGAATGTTTAATAGAGGATATAATCACCGTTATTTTAAAGTTCATAGACCACTTTTAACTAAGGTTAGTTATTCAGAGTTCGCCCCTGCAAAAAAAATTAAAATGCTTCAAGATAATATTGGTGAGCTAGATCTAGATGATGTTCTGGCTGACTTTTCAAGAGCGAGTGACGGAAAGATGCAAAAATCTTTTGATGATATTCTTCAGTATATGGAAGGTCGACCAAGTTTTAGTTCATTTTATAAAAAGGCCATTGAAGCTCAAAAGCTTGGTGCTAAGTTAGGTAAAATTTCCAAAACTAGTCCTAGAAACTATGACTGGCTAATTGGCTCGCTTATTGTGGGAGGGGCTGGGCTAACTTATCTAAGCTTTGATACAGAAACTTCTGAAATAACATCTGCTAACCCAGATATGCCTATTCCAAATTATCCAGATGTATCGACTCCAGGTGATGATCCTGAGGTTATTGAAATTGAATTTGAATCCGACGAAGACACTCGGCTAATTGAGGAGTTTATGGAATCAAATTCAGATTTATACATATTAGAATCTGCCGCTACGCAATAACTACTTAAAGATTCAGGTATATCTTCCGATAGTGTAACTGTACGGAGGGATCGCTATGAGACGGATTTTAACTATTAGCACACTTACATTATTGGCTTCTTGTGGAAGTTACCAACTCAACTCAATTGATGGTGTAGAAAGAGTAAGCATCAATCAAGAAAGTTACGCTAAACCTCAGTTTTATGTAAAGAAATACAAACCTTCTAAGGCTAGTCGCTCTATTGCAAGCGCTCAAGATGGATTAGATATTTCTAACAAGAAAGCTTACTTTCTGAGTTTATACAAACAACACGTAGAGTTTTCACAAATTGCAGATGTTAGTCACAAGATTAATTCTTGTCCTCAGTTTCATAATGACTTACTTACATACGAAGACGAACTTTCAAATAAACAAATTTCAAAAACAAATCTAGACTTTAGAGAAGTCTTAATTGATAAGTCTAAAGTAACTTCATACCCCGTTTTAAGTCTGCCTTATAAAAATACAGATCTTTATTCATACATTGAAGACAATAATAAGTGGGATCAGTCCGAACAGATTGCTCTTTCAGCAATTAAGTCTTACACCAGCGGTATTCGTAAAGAGATTGAGACGATGTGTGAATTTGGAAATAGCAATGATTACTATATTTTTGAAAATATGATTTCATATTATAGAAATAATCAAGACTTTATCTATTCATTTCAGGCACTCCCATCAGTTCTTAAAGTATCGCCTATAGCGAATATTTTCCTTTTAGAGTCTTTAAAGACAAACTCTGAAAAAGTATCAGTTTTTGAAGATAAACTGCTAAATAAGATGAATATCCCTTGGTTTAAAAACTACCTTTACGAAGTAAGTTTAATGCGAAACAATAAGAATAAGCGATTTGTATTAAAGGATTAACGTAATGTTTAAATTCTCATCTAATATGGCCATCGTAATGATGGCTTTTTTTATTTCTTGTGGGCAAGTTGAGGAGTCTTCTGGACCCAATCAAGTTGGTAGTTTCATAAACTTATTAGAGACTGAACCTGTTAAGGCAGAAGAAGAATCTATCATTAAAAATACCTGCTACTTATTAAAAGATAAAAAAAGACAGATGAAGTCTGTTGCTAATATTCCTCTTAATAATTTTGAATTTAAAGCTAAAAAAGAAAACTGTTCAGCTAATGGGTTTGATTTTTCTTATTCTGTTTCAGTTGAGAACACTGGAAATGGTTTTGTTTTTAAACCTCAAAGCAACTCTTCATTCCAAGGATTTAGGGAAATTATCTTTGATGACTATGATGGTTTGGAAGATTTCTGTACTCAAGCTTACGCAAATAGTCTTAGTCAGCGAGAAATTATTCAAGGAAATAACCTTGTATCGATTTCAGCTTCTAGAGGAAATGGTAGTTCGGAGTTCACTTTAACTTACGCATCAAAAGTAAATGAGAATATTTATAAAATTAATTTAACTGAGAGCTATCTTATTGCAGATAAATTTAAAGGACTCTTTGGTCTTGTGGTTAAAAGAATAACTTCTGACGGACTTGGCTGCACTACTGGTAGTCAAAAGAAATATGCAGAACTAATTGACGTTGAATTATAGTCCTAGTACATCTCCAAATTCTACTTTGATTTTATCCTGAATGAGCTTGATCTCATTTGGGTTAAATTTATCAATTCCCTCTAATGCTCCTATAACCGCACCAACAATTTGAGCGTAAGAATCTGTATCGTGACCAAAGTCCTTTACCAAAGCTAAAGCTGCCATGGGATTATCGTTTTGATATGCCATTTCCAAAAATGCGAGACTTGCAACAAAGCTCGTCTTTGCTTCCCACCAGGTTTTTGCCTGTAGGTTTTCTTCTAAAATCTTATAAAGACTTTTTGGAACTCCCTTAGACATTTTTACAAAGTCCTGCGCCATAAGGATGCATTGAGAAATTTCTCTTTTAACATATGGGATTTTAGAATACTGATACGGGTCTGTATTGATCATAGCTAATTTGAAACCATTCCATGTTGCACTTTGTGCTAGTGCATAACTGAGACCAGCAACAACAGAGCTGGTATAATCTTTAGCCACACCTTGATCGATGTAGTTTATTTTGTAAGTATGCTTGTATGCTTTTATTGGATCATTAGGAAAAGATAATGCTTCAAGAAGAAATATCATCTGTCCTGCTTGGGTAGGAACTCCACCCCAAAGCCTCTCTAGTGGCATTGAAAGGGGGTTGTTTTTATCTAGTACATACCAAGCGGACCTAACATACTGATCAAGCCAAGTAGAGTACATACCCGTTTTTTTCTTATGAAATAATGTATATGACTTGGCCAAAGAGCGTCTGGAAACACGATTATTGACCCTTGCGTTCCAATATATGATCTTGTGTCGAGAATCATCTGTAATGGTTCCTGCTGGAGCATAATCTGTCCAAGCACCATAAGGCGAAGCCTTCATCGGGTAGTCGATTAGCCTTACAGATTTCGCTAAGGTCTGCCACTGGTTTGAATTTAATTTCTTATCTAAATGGATCAGTGGATGATAGCTAACTTTTTTAAATTCATAAGGTCCACCGAAGCTGTCGCCGTATATTGAGCCCCACAGAAGACCATTCTCTTTAGATGGCTGTGCTTGTAAGTCACTAACTGATATTAATATAGCTACGCTTAGAGCTAGTCTTAGCATAAAGTTTAATTTCCTTATCAAACCTTTCTCCATGAAAATATTTAAATCTATTTCCTTTGTATTCTATCATTGTTTCGTAGAAGCTTCCCAGATTAATAGTGTTCAAACACTTAACGCTGTATGATAACTCCTGTTCTATTGAGCTCAGTTCTGAAATTGGTATAAAGAAATCGTCTTCTAATAATGCGCTATTAAAAAACTGACATATCTCTTTTGGTACCGATGTGCTCTGAAGCTCTGAGGGAAGAAAGTTAAATGAACTACAAGCTCCGAGAAATAGAACTTTTTGTGAGTATGTTAAAGACTCTTTTAAATCATGAGTGATTTGAATACAAATTGTTTGATACTCTGATACCAGTTCTGTAACAAGAGTATTTAACTCAAACTTTATCTGTTCATCCAAAGCTGAAAATGGTTCATCTAAAAGTAGAATTTTAGGTTTCAAAATTAGTGTTCTCGCTAGTGCTACTCTTTGTTTTTGACCACCAGATAGTTCTGATATTTTTCTTCTATTGAAACCTTCAAGTCCTACTTTTATAAGAAGATCAATGGCCATCTTTTCGTGATCAAGACCTTGGAATCTTTTTCTATTGTGTTTAGTTTTAAGAGGGAAAATAATATTTTCTTGAACATTAAGATGCTCAAAAAGAGAATCTTCTTGAAACATAATTGCTAGCGGTCTTTGGCCCAGTGGAAGAATAGATATATCTTGTTCATCTAAGAAAATTGTACCAGGGCTTGTTTGTATCTCTCCAGAGATGAGTCTAAGCAAAGTCGTTTTACCTACACCAGAGTGACCAACAACGCTGGTTCTTTCACCCTCTCTAAAACTTTGGTTGAAATCTTGAAAGATTGGTTTTTTATAGGAAAAATCTAGATTAGATATCTTTAACATGAGTTCTCCATTTGAAAGTTTTAGTGACAACAAAATATAATATAACTAATGGAATCGTGTATATTGCGATCACCATTGCACTTGTTGCTCTATTGTCAGATTGCATAAGTGGATAAAGAATTACAGATAGAGTTTTAATTTTAAAATCTCCCAGAAGAAAACTTATAATGTAGTCATTAAAGCTCCCTACGAAGACAAAAAAAGCACCTTGGCTCAGTGGACGCATAATTCTTGGCATTGTTACTTTGAGAAAAGTTTCACTTTTAGATGCTCCAAAATGTCTGGCCACGACCTCAGATTTGAATCCCTCTGTTGTTAAGAGTCCTTCTATAGGTTTGAGCATATAAGGATAAAGAACACAGCACTGAGCTAAGGCTATACCATAAATACTTCCTATAAGGTTTATTTCATACATAAACTCATAAAGTCCTATAGATGGAAGTAAAATAGGGGCTAACACTGGGATATATAACAGAGTAGATAGAATAAACTTTGTTTTGCCCGTTAGCCTGGCAATAAATAATGAAGTCGGAATGCAAAAAAGAACACTGAAAATTACACATAAAAATCCTATTTCCAAAGAAACCAAAAATGACGATGAAATATCCGTGAGGTTTATATATCTAAAGGGTTCTGAAAATGAATAGGTCCTTGAAAATAATTTGGGGTATGGAAGTCTTGGTGTCGATATCCAAAGAATTAACTGCGCGAATAAGAAAAGATAAAGTACAGTTAAGGTTTTTTTCATTTAGCAGCTCTTCGTTTTAAAAAGATAGAAAAAACTAATGAAATTGAAAATAGAATAAAGACTTGAGCGTAAGAGAGAATATTATTACTCTCGTCAATACTTTGAAAGTTTTCGATGATTGATACTGAAGTAAACTTATTTACACCATTTCCTAAAAGCGCTGGAACTTCGTAATTACCAAGCACAAAGGCAAAAATAATGATCGTGCTTGAGATTATAGGAACTTTCATTAATGGCAGATAGATTTTTTTAAAAATCTCAACACTTGATGCTCCTAAAGTCTTAGCAACATGAATAGACTTTTTTATTTTTTTTGAATGAGTTGAAATTAGGATTAAATATATAAAAGGGATTTCTTTTAATACATAATTAAGAGTTATACCGATTCCAAACCTATCATTTATAATACTTAGGGGAGTGTTTATTAGTCTTGATAAAACACCTTCGTCTGAGAAGAATAAAAATACTAGGTATGCGAATGCTATATGGGGAAAAAGTAAAACGATTTCGAAAATTTTTTTTGAATCTACTTTATTTCTGTATAAACTCACGAATGATATACTTGTACCTATAGCAATTGATAAAAAAGTACTTATTAATGATACTAATATTGAGAAAGATAAGTTTTGATTTTTAAATAAATCTATATCAAAATTATTAATAAACGGTAGCACTAAGAAATATGTAGCAATTAAAAAAAGTCCTAGTGGACTAATGAACAGTGCTATTGTCTTAATTGCTTTCATTTGTTTAAAATATTTTTGTTCCAAAGCTTTTCCATGAGAGGGACATACTTACTTTGAAGCTCTCCAACTTTTTGATCATTTAGCTCTTCTAAGCTCAATGTTGCATCTCCAAGCTTCGTATTATCAAATATTTTTTTATCTGATTTAGATAACTTATCTAGAGACAAAACCGTAAAGTCACCCCAGTTGTTGGGATCTAGTTTACTTGCTTGGGCTTCAGGAGAAAGTAAAAAATTAGCTGCCACAAGAGCTGCTGATTTCTCTGGAGAGTTAAAGGGAACGCTCAAAAAGTGAGTGTTTGAAAGAGATCCCTCTTCTAAGATAAATGTTTTAGTTGTTTTGGGAAATACTCCCTTATCGATCATTCTCTGAGCTGTTGTTGGGTAATAGTCCATTGTTATCCAAGTTTTTCCATCAGAGAAAAGTGTGTGAAGTTTAGAAACAGATTCAGGGTAGTATTTACCTTTTCTATAGAGAGAGGGTTTAATATCTCTTAAGAAGTCCCAGAGGACATTTGTTTTTGAGTTAAATAAGTTTTTATTGAAGTCACTTTGAAGGTTTTTATAGTCATCTTTAGATATCAAATTCATAAATGTCTGTCTTACAAAAGCCGAGCCTGTGAAGTCAGGAGGGGAAGAATACGTAAAGCGTCCCGGATTTGCCATAATCCACTTTTTTAACCCACTAATAGTGGTTGGAACTTTTGATACTTTAGCAGAGTCGTAGATGAACACCATCTGTGCTGAACCCCATGGGCTCTCGTGTCCACCGTGATCGACTCCGAAGTCCAACTTTATAGCAGAGGACTCTAAATCTAGATATTTTGATGATGGTAAATCGCCTAGGTAAGACTTCCACGTCAGTTTTTTATCTTTCATTGTTTTAAAGTTTTCACCATTAACCCATAATAGGTCTATAGATCCTTTCAATCTATTTCTCTTCTTCTCTTTTAATAATTTTTGAATTGCTATTTGTGTGTCACTTAAGGGAATTCTCTCAAGTGTTATATTATATTTCTCTTTAAGTTGATCTTTCACGAAGGTATCAAACCAATTGTTTATATTTTCACTTCCACCCCATAAGGCAATACTGACAGTTCTACCTTTTGCTCTGACTAAATGATCTGTCCAAGTTACTGCAAACGCTGAATTTAAAACGAGTAAGAGTAATATTAACTTCATTGGTTTTCTCCAAAGAAGATAAATGGATCATCTCCCATAATTGTCCTATATGATCTTTCTAACAATGAACTCTTTAAGGCGAGATCATTAACGAGGGGGAGCTGGGATACGAACATAATCCTTCTAAATATTTCAACTGCTGCAAGCTTTAAGGTTAGTGACTCATTAAAACTTCCATAGTTTTCTTTTAAAGCATCAAAGACTTTTTTTCCTTGTGAGCTCATTTCCATATGAGAAATGAATACAGACAGATCAAACTCAGGTTGACCATAAAAAGCAAATTCTGGATCGATGACAAATAATCCTTTTGGTGTTTTTAACCAACTACGAGGATAATAGTCTCCATGAATAAGAGTTTTTGTATCTCTCCAGTATACTTCCTTGAGCTCATAAACTTTTTCTTTGAGTTTTTTATCGATTTTATACTTATTACATAATTGTTCTAAACCAGGAGTTACTTCATCTAGATTTATCGACTTATTCTCACTGTCAAAAGGAAGATTGAAAATGTAGTCAGAATTTAGTTTTCGCATCTTGTTGTTTTGGAATTCTGTATTCTTAGGTGTCTCCATCGTGTGAAGTTGTTTTAAGTAAATTACGAGTCTTTTTAAATCTATTGTCTCTAGTATGTCTCCTGAGTAGACACCTTCATAATCGGCACCCTCTCCCAGGTCAGACATGTAAAGAATTAGAAGTTCGGGATCAAAACCCAAGATACTTGGTGAATACTTTTTTAGATTCCCATGGGCATTAGTTTGCAAGTAATAGCGAAGTTCAGAGTGAATTCTCTCTTCGGGAGCAGGGATGCTTGGAAACTTTGCACAAAAGGGCGGGGACTGCTTAATAATTAATGTCCCCTTATCAGTTCCAACCCTGAAGGCGTAATTCATATTACCCTCTCCTGCACTCTCAGAAGATAATACAGAATACTCTTTGTTAGTTGTTTTTTTTAGATGAGTCTCTACTTCTTTTAAACTCCATTCATTGATAAATTTTTTCAAGGACAACTCCATTGTTGCTCAATCAAATTAAGTTTATTCTGAGAGAAATTCCAAATATTAGTACAATAACTGCTTGTAAAGTATTTATCAGGTGCAAAAGATTTTTTACAATCAATACTCTCTTTGAGTCGTACCGATTTTTCTAGCATATTTGGTTCAATTTTTTGTAGTGTCCATTTTCCAGAGGTAGTTATACTTATTGAGAAGTCTTTACTTTCAAAGTCACTACTAAGAAATAGTTTATTATCTTTTATAAATAAAGGTTGGTCTCCGTATGGGACATTAAATTCCTTACCTGTAGTATGATTTTTTACTTTCGGTAAAATAATGGCACTACTTTTAGGATCATTTCTTAGAAATAAAATGCCCTTATATATCTTTTTATTAGTGTCTTTTGGGTTATGTAGATTACATCTAGAGTTGTAAAGAACTGGATCTAAAGTCTTTATATCTGCTTGAGAAACTAAAACCTGAATTGGAAGGCCAAACTTTTTCTTGAAGCCTTTAAGGCCTTCTAGTTTATCAGAAGCTGCATTCCATTTCGTGATCTTTTTTCCATTTTCTAAAGAGCAAATTGAGTTTTCTAAGCAACCAGGATTCTCATGAATTAGGTCCTGATAACTCCAATCCTTTTGTTTTTTAAGCAGAGATAGATGTTTATCACTGAAGTTTTGGGCACTTAGAGTAGTTATCCAGAATGTGAAAAGTAGAATGATTTTCATAAAAAAATATTAGCACAAATGATTGCAATTGATGAAGTCAGGTTTTCATATAATTTCATAGACTTCCGTCAAAATACATATAATTGACACTAGAGCCGTACCACATCTTGTGGTTGTCAGAAAATTGACGATCGCAAACCACAATATATTGTGTTGACGTGGGTTCAAAAGAGCATTTTAATGGATATATAGATTCTCAAAATGATGAATGACAAAACTTAGGAGTAGTTACTGTGAAGATTAAAAGACTGTACACAAAAAAAGGAAAAAGTGCTTATCAGGATATGACTTTTGATAAAAGAGTGAGTGAAGTCAAGAACCTCGATGGTTCAAGTTCTGGAACTCAATCTGTTACTGTTCCTAAGTTTTGGTCTCAAGTTGCCACAGATATTATTGCTCAAAAATATTTTAGAAGAACTGGTGTTCCTCAAAAAAATGAAAATGGTGAAGCTATCCTCGATAAAAGTGGAAATGCTGTCTTAGGTACTGAAACTGACTCTCGAGAAGTCTTTGATAGACTCTCTGGCTGTTGGAGAACTTGGGGAGAAGAATATAACTACTTCGATACTAAAGAGGACGCAGATGCATTTGAAGACGAACTGAAGTATATGCTTGCCAACCAAATGGCCGCACCAAATTCACCTCAGTGGTTTAATACAGGTCTTCACTCTTCATATGGAATTAAAGGTAAGCCTCAAGGTCACCATTTCGTAAATCCTAAAACTGGAAAAATTCAAAATTCTACTTCAGCATATGAAAGACCTCAACCTCATGCTTGTTTCATTCAGTCTATTAATGACGACCTCGTTGGTGAGGGTGGAATTATGGATCTATGGAATAGAGAAGCTAGACTTTTCAAATTTGGTTCAGGAACAGGAACAAACTTTTCTAATATTCGCTCGGAAGGAGAGCCACTATCTGGTGGCGGAAGATCTTCTGGACTCATGAGCTTTTTAAAAATAGGTGATAGAGCTGCCGGAGCTATTAAGTCTGGTGGAACGACTAGAAGAGCCGCAAAGATGGTTACACTTGATTTGGATCATCCCGATATTGTGGATTTTATTCAGTGGAAAGTAAAAGAAGAGAGAAAGGTTGCATCACTTGTAACTGGAAGTAAGGTTTGTAAAAAGCATTTACAAAATATTTTTAAATCATTAAACGAATCTGAACTTCAAGGTGAATCAAAATTTTCAGGAAAAACTAATAAGCCACTCGCTTTAGCAATTCGTAGTGCAAATAGTGATCTAGTACCAATGAATTATATCTCTAGATGTATAGATCTTGCCAAGCAAGGTTTTACTGATATCGAATTTGAGGTTTATGATACTGACTGGAATTCAGAGGCTTATGCAACTGTTGCTGGTCAAAATTCAAATAACTCAATAAGAATACCAAATAAGTTTTTTAAAGCACTTGAAGCTGGTGATGAGTGGGAACTTATTTCAAGAACAACTGGTAAGACTATCAAAACTCTTAAGGCCACAGAGCTTTGGGATATGATTAGTGAGTCAGCTTGGCAGTGTGCAGACCCAGGTGTTCAATTCGATGATACTATTAATGAGTGGCATACATGTCCAGCTGATGGAAGAATCAACGCTTCAAATCCTTGTTCAGAGTATATGTTTCTAGATGATACTGCCTGTAACCTCGCTTCTCTAAACTTAGTTAAGTTTATGGATCCTGTTACAAATATGTTTGATATCGAAAGTTATATTCATGCATGTGAAGTGTGGACAATGGTTCTTGAAATCTCTGTTCTCATGGCACAGTTCCCATCAAAAGAAATTGCATTAAGGTCATTCCAGTATAGAACTCTTGGTCTAGGCTTTGCTAATATCGGCGCTCTTTTAATGCTTATGGGTCATGCTTATGATTCAGAAGAAGGAAGAAATATCGCAGCAAGTTTAACAGCGATTATGGGTGGAACAACTTATAAAGTTTCAGCCCTTATGGCCAAAGAACACGGTGCCTTTGAAAGATTTGATGCCAATAAAGATCATATGCTAAGAGTTATTAAAAATCATAGAAGAGCTGTTTATGATACTGCTGATTATGAAGGCCTAACAATCACTCCTGTTCCGTTAAATAAAAAACATGCACCAAAGTTTATGCATGAAGCTGCTAAAAAGCAGTGGGATGAGGCATTGAAGCTTGGTGAAAAATACGGTTATAGAAATGCACAGACAACGGTTATTGCACCAACAGGTACGATTGGTCTTGTTATGGACTGTGATACAACTGGGATTGAACCTGACTTCGCATTGGTTAAGTTTAAAAAGCTTGCAGGCGGAGGATACTTTAAAATCATTAATCAATCAGTTCCACCGGCATTAAAAAATCTTGGGTACTCTAAAGATCAAATTAATGAAATTGAAAAGTATGCTGTTGGTCATGCTACTATGGTTGGTTGTCCATCTATAGATCACAAGCGACTAAGAGATGCAGGATTTACTGACGAAATTATCTCAAAAGTTGAAAACTCTCTAGAATCAGCATTTGATATTACCTTTGCATTTTCTAGGTACACAGTAGGTGATGATTTTCTTTTAAATACTTTAAAACTTAGTAACGAACAAATTGAAAGCTTCGAATTAAATATTTTAAAAGCAGCTGGCTTTACTGATGCAGAAATTCAGATTGCTAACAATTATGTTTGTGGAACGATGACTGTTGAAGGTGCTCCACATTTAGAAGATAAACATCTTTCAGTTTTTGATTGTGCTAATAAGTGTGGGCGTACTGGTAAGCGATTAATTGCAGCTACTGGACACATTAGAATGATGGCTGCATGCCAGCCATATCTCTCCGGTGCAATTTCTAAAACTATCAATATGCCAAACGATGCAACGATTGCAGATATCTCTGAGGCTTATAAGCTTTCATGGTCACTTATGACTAAAGCGAATGCTATCTATAGAGATGGATCTAAACTATCTCAACCATTAAATGCACAAGCATTTGAAGACCTTGGACTTCTGGATTCATTTGATGACCTTTCACAAAATGAAAAAGTAATAAATGTTGCTGAAAAACTTGTTGAAAAAGTTATTTATAGAGAAGTTTCGAAAAGAAGATCTCTTCCTAATAGGAGACTTGGTTACACTCAAAAAGCGAGTGTCGGTGGGCATAAAGTTTACCTTAGAACAGGTCAATATGATGATGGATCACTTGGTGAAATATTTATCGATATGCATAAAGAAGGTGCAGCTTATAGATCACTGATGAACTGCTTCTCAATTGCGGTATCATTAGGTATGCAGTATGGAGTTCCCCTTGAGGAATATGTAGATGCATTTACATTCACAAAATTTGAACCAAATGGAATGGTTGTCGGTCATGATAATTTAAAGATGGCCACATCAGTAATTGATTATGTCTTTAGAGATCTTGCTTGTAAGTACCTTGGTCGACATGATCTTGTTCATGTTAAGCCAACAGATTTAGAGAGCGATAAAATATCGGGAGAGTCAAAAGATGAAGAACCACTTTTGGCCATGATCGAGGGAGACACAACTGTTGAACATGCAGATGGAAGAGTGAGTACTCAAACTCAAAAAGTATTTACTAAACAAGCTGATTCAGAAATGTTCTCTCAAGCAAAAAAAATGAGTGAAGCCAAAATGAAAGGTTACGAGGGCGAATCATGTCCCGAGTGTACTGCTTTTACAATGTTAAGAAATGGAAGCTGTATGAAATGTGACACATGCGGAGCAACAACCGGATGCTCATAAAATAAGGTAATTGGTATTACTTATCCTGCACGAGAATAATCCTGCACACACACATGTTAAAGATTATTACTCAACTTCAGACTTCGGTTTGATTAAAGATAGGGGGGGGCGAATGTCCCCCTTTTTTTTAACAATCACATTCAAATTTAAAAATATTATTGTTATCTATACAAAGTTTTCCATTGTCCTCAAGACAGCGAGTAAACTTGAAGTATAAATCCTCACACTCATTAACAGTGATGAAGTTCTCGTATACTCTTTGATCATTTTTATCGTAAGTATCAAGCTTTTGTATAAAAGATTGGCAGTCCAACTTTGTGTAATTGGCCTGGCTACTTGAGTTTGTTATTTTAAACAAAGCATCGTATTGATCAACTTTATTGATCTCATTATAGTTATATTGAAAACCGTACGCGGGTAGAAGGATAAGTGATACTACCATTACTTTTAGAGCTGTAGACATGCCCCTTTATCGGTAAATTATTTAAATTGAATGATTGTAATTTGAAGTGAGGTAAATGTTGCCCCTCATGATCAGAGAGGCATTAAGATTAGAATTTCGCTATTAGTGATGTTGTATAAGTCCAGTCAAGACGCTCTTCTGCTCCTGGATTTAGCTGATTATCATAACGACCTGTGTACCCTAGGCTAAGTGAGAATGACTTTGAGAGAGTAACATTTAAAGAGGGCTCAAAGTTGATTTGGTAGTCTTCTCCACGTGTAAAGTTTGGAAGGTATCTTACCCAAAATTTATAGTTCACATTCACATTAAGAACTTGTTCCCACTCTAGGTATAAGTTTCCTTTTGTATCATTTCTAACAAGACCATTTTGTTCTTCTGTATCAGTTGTTTGTTCTATTGTGTATCTTAGACCAAGTTCAGAGAAGAATTTATTCTCATCAGTGTCAATGAATTGGTATCTTGCACCGGCGTCATAGTTTTGTCTTTGTTTGTAACCAGCAAATTCATTTCCCTCAAACTCAGCACCCAAAAAAGCTCCAAGCTTCTTTGTGATTGAACGAGTATATTGTGTGAAGATGTCCCAGTTTCTTACTGTTTCAACGTTCTCTTCTCCTGCAGTTCCTAGTGTGTAGTGACCACCAAAAGAAACAGCATCTTTATCCCATGTTTTTTTAGATTCTGTTTTTAAGTTGTAAGTTTCAGTCTCCGTGTTACCACCAGTTGTGATGATTGATAGACCTGTTTCATTTGTAAATTTTGCCATAGCTGTAGAACTTAGCACTACAAGACAAACTGCAATTAGCTTTTTCATTATTTCTCCTTAAAATTTTCGATGTGTGATATTAAGTTGATAAGCTCAACTTGCAAAGTACAAACTTAAGAAAAACTAAAGAATACTCAGAAGGTAAAAATGGAATCTAAATTTTGGATAGATACATGGAATAATAAAAAAATTGGTTTTCACTACGATCAGCCAAACCCATTATTATTAGTGCATTTTAATAAGTTAAAGCTCACTAGAGGGGATTCAATCCTTCTGCCGCTTTGCGGCAAGACCGCTGACTTGTATTGGTTGATGGATCAAGATGTAAAAGTTTGTGGAGTTGAGTTATCTAAAATAGCAATAGAGGAGTTTTTTAAGGAAAATAATTTAGACTATAAAACTAGAATAGATGGAGTGTTTACTGTCTACTTCAACAATAAGGTGGAGATCTATCATGGTGACTTTTTCGCGTTTCACCGATCAATTGAAAAGACCTTTGATGCTGTTTTTGATCGTGCTTCGCTTGTGGCGTTACCTGAGGCAATGAGAGAGAAATATTATATTGAAATAAATAAGCTACTTAAAGATAAAGGTAGATATCTTTTAATTAGCTTTGAGTATGATCAAAGTTCAATGGATGGGCCTCCATTCTCAGTAAGAAAAATCAGAGATTCTTGCAAATATCAAATTCACTAAACTTGAGGAAGAAAGAATTATTGATGATAAAATGAGTGAGAGAGCTAGAACGCAGTTCTACAACTGGCGCTATCTTTTTGAGAAATAATCTTTCACTTTTCTTAAGAGGGATTTTCGTGGGTAAATCTTTATCCAATACCTGTGCTTTTCTTGTGTAATTACTTTCACTTTTTTTTCTTTTACGAGCTCACGCAATACTCTTTCTAGGTCTTCAATAGTGTCTTCTTTATTCGTTAAAAGGTACTCAGAGCTTATGTCGAGATAGATCATCTCTAAATTCATAGGCTCTAGAAAAGAGAGTGTGTGCTGAAGTTCTAATTTTAGTTTCATGATTAACCAAGCAGTGCGTCTTGTAAGTAATTAGCGTCGTTATATTGTATTAGAAAGGAGATCAATATGAAAGTATTTGGACTAATGATTATTTTAAGTTTTGGAATTTTTGCTAGTAATGCACAAGCTGATACTTGTAGAGCATTTCTAAAAAACCAACAGGGATATACAATTGAGACTTTCTATGCAAACGGCTACAATAGACCTGATGCTTGTCAGCTCGCTTCTCAGATTTGTCACCGTGCTTTGAGAAATGGTCCCTATCAAGGACGCTATTTAAGGTGTGAAGTCGAAGGATCTCATAATCCTGGCAACATTACTCGTTCGTGTAATGTCTCTCTTGAGGACAGATATGGCAGAATTGTTCGCGGTTTCTCAGGACATGCAAGAGGAAGAACACATCAAGAGGCATATCAGAATGCTTGTCGTACAGGTCTTAGAGATTGTCATTTTTTCAGTAATAGATATGGTTACTACAATTATACTTGTAGAGTAAGACGCTATTAAAATTATTTAATATCAAAGCCTACATTGAATGATCCATCATTTATGTAGGTTTTTAATTCCGCCTTATAATTTGAGTTAATCTCAAATTCCCTTTCGAGTAAAACAAAGTTTTCAAACTGATCTTTTAGACTCTTACTTATTTCACTTTCAAGTTTAGTTGCGATGATATTTAAAGGGAGACGGACTCGAGGTAGGAAACGAGTCCATTTGACATGAGCACGACCAGTTATAGATTTTATCTTAAGATCTAGAAATGTTAATACTAGTCCTTTTTGATTTAACGAAATATTAAACTTTAGAGTTGATTTGGCAAGGAGTTGATCATTGGCGAGATATATATGCGGATATTTTTGAGTCAATATTTCTGCAAATAAATTTAACTCAATTTGAATATTATTTGATTGATAAGAATACTTTATCTTCTCACTTGGGCGAAGCCATAGTTTGAAATCAATATTTTTCTTTAAAAAGGCCAAGGATGTAATAGCTCCATCTTGGTTGGCTTTATAACCTAGGCAGAGTATTGGTTCTACTATTTGAGAATTCACTATTATTTCATTCATAGTTAGATTTTCTAGAACTTTTTCAAAAATAGATCGTGAAATATCTATTTCACCCTTCTCAGCAATATCTTTTGCACATTCATGGATATTGTAATCGTCGTGAAAGTGTGGATCTATTTCTAGACTTAGTTTTGATTGATTTAATCCTATTTTTTTTAAATCAAAACTTATTGTTGAAGCTAGATGTGGAAGTTCTCTTTTTCTTTTTAAATTTTCACTTATATTTTGATTGATTTGATTCTCTGCATTCTTAATTAATTCGGAGTTATTTATCCACTGTTGCATGTTATTGTTAATAGCATTTTTAATTAGTGCATCAACTTCTCGTTTCGAAAATATATTATCCAGTATGTACCGAAGCGTTGACCCTATTCCATCACGGGCTACCACAGAAATATTTTCAAATTGAAAATCAACAGAACTTAAATGTCTAAATTGTAGTCGAGTTCCACTTGAAATTTCAAGTGTGCTGTAAGCTGCTTTTATTGTAGAAAGGTCTGCCTTAAAATACTCATCGTGGGTTATTTGTATTCCAAACTGTTTAAATTTAAATCTGATTTTAACTAATACATCTGCTGCTGCATTTTGTAGATTCCACTTCAGAGATACTTTATTATCATTTTGAATCTTTATATTGAAAATCGGAACTCGATTTGGTGCAAGAAGGAGATTTCCTTGTTCGATCGTATATGAAATTTCATTTGAAAGCATATTCGATTTATTTCCAAAATCATATCGATAAGGGATCGTTTGCCATAGTGGTACTATTAATCCGTCTATTAGTTCATTATTCACTTTAGTTTCTAACTTAATTGAACTGGAAAAAATGTTAAGTGATAAAACAAAAAGGAAGATTATTTTCATAATTAAATTATAAGGAATAAATACTCTTAAATCAAAGATTTAAGTTTTTCAAAATAGGCAGGTCCAAGCTTATGGCCAACATTTTCTATCTTTAAAAAATGTCCATTCGAGTCAAGTTTTTCAAACTCAGACTGAGCATCAATTGGGCTTACTATTCCATCTTCGATTGAGTGAATTTGTGAGTACTCTATATCTCTTTTAAAGAAAAGCATGGATCTGAAAATGCAGGCAAGTCCTATAACTTGGTCAACTCTGGAACAGACTTCTGCTACTTTAGGAGCCAAAAACCCACCTTGAGAATAACCAATTACAGTTACTGGAAGTTTTAAATCTATTGAGTCTATAAGGTCGCTTAAGTATTTTGCAGCTGGTTCATAGGTGACAAAAAACTTTTTCTCTTTTGGTTCAAAAAAATACCATGAATACCTAGCAAAGAATGAATCAGCTTTTTTATGGGGAACAAGAAATGGTCCATTTGGTGAAATTATTAACGAGTCTTTTGGTAAATATTGTCTCAACACATCAAACATAAATTTCCCATCAAGCATATAACCATGAAGAAGGAGATAGATTCTCTTAGGGTCTTTACAATTATTTGAATAATAATGACAGTCTAGATGTAGGGGAAGATTAATCGTCTTCATTTTTTCTCGTAAAATCTACTTCAACAACGTTGTCTATATTCTCAGGTTTGTTTTGATTAAGTGGTGACTCATCAAAGCTTGTGTTTTGTTGTGAGAAGGGGTTGTTTTGATTAGTTGAATTTGTAAAGACGTGAACCTTTCCGCTTTGAACTCCTTTCATCATTAAATCTTTAGCAAAAATCAAAATAACATGACGAGTCCCTGGAAAAACCATGCAGATACCTAAGATGTCGGTTATAAATCCAGGTGTAAGAAGTAGTAGTCCTCCTCCAAAAACGAGAAGTCCGTGAAAAAACTGATCTGCCGGAAGTTTTCCAGCATTGAGTTCTGTTTGAATTTTTTGAATAATTTGCAAGCCCTGACTTTTTGCAAGAGCTGCACCAACTATTCCTGTGATGATAACAATCATAAATGTGTTGAAGGCGCCAATTTGACCACCGACTTCGATGAAAAGAAATATCTCTAGAGCAGGTATCACGGTAAAAAGCAGTAAAAGTATCAAAAACATAAAACATCCTAATTTTAAATGCTTATACCATGTAAAACATGCAATAAACATTGTCTATAGGTGACTAAAAAGTTACAAAACGCACTATGACTACTAAACCTAATACACAACTTCCACCAATCACTGATTGGCTTCCAATAACAATGAAAGACGCCATTAAAAAGGGGTGGGATGAGTTAGACGTAATTCTTATAACCGGAGATGCATATGTCGATCATCCAGCTTTTGGTGCTGCTGTTATAGGTCGAATCGTTGAATCTTATGGTTTTAGAGTTGCAATCATTCCTCAGCCAAATTGGCAGGACGATTTAAGAGATTTTAAAAAATTTGGAAAACCTAAATACTTTTTTGGTGTAACAGCTGGAAATATGGATTCAATGGTTAATAAATACACTGCTGGAAAGAGAAAGCGATCAAGTGATGCTTATACTCCTGGTGGAGATACAAACTTTAGACCAGATAATGCATCTATCGTTTATACAAAAATTTTAAAAGAAATATATCCAGACGTACCAGTACTGGTTGGTGGAGTTGAGGCCAGTCTCAGGCGTGTTACTCACTTTGACTACTGGGCCGATGAACTTAAGCCAGATATCTTAACTCAATCAGGTGCCGATCTTCTGGTTTATGGAATGGGAGAGCAACCTCTTCGCGATGTTCTAAACTTACTAAGAAAAGGGGTTCCTTTTGAATCGCTTAAGACAATTCCTCAAACGGGCTTCCTTATGGATGCTAAAGATGAACTTCCAAAAAATAAAAACTGGAAGTCTTTTGGATTAAATTCTCACGAAGATTGTCTCAGTAGCAAAAAGAAATATGCATTAAACTTCCGTTTTGTAGAGACAGAATCTAATAAACAAAATGCTCGAAGACTTTATCAAAAAGTTGGAGATAAAAAACTCGTAATCAATCCTCCTTTTAAAGTTATGACTGAAAAAGAAGTTGATAAGTCTTTTGATCTTCCTTACACGAGACTTCCACATCCGAAGTATAAAAATCGTGGTGCAATCTCTGCATTTGATATGATTAAATTCTCTGTCAATATGCACAGAGGATGTTTTGGAGGATGTAGTTTTTGCACAATCTCAGCACACCAAGGTAAATTGGTTGCTAGTCGCTCTAAAGAATCGATCATGAAAGAAGTCGATCAGATTACTAAAATGGATGATTTCAAAGGCTATCTAAGTGATTTGGGTGGTCCCTCAGCTAATATGTATCAGATGAAGGGTATAGATCAAAAGATGTGTGACGGTTGTTCACTACCATCATGTATCTTCCCAACAATATGTACAAACCTTGATACCGATCCATCTAAGATGCTTGATATCTACAGAGAGGTTAATGCCAATCCAGCAATTAAAAAGGCTTTTATTGGCTCTGGGCTACGCTACGACCTTATGTTAGATCCAAAATCTACCCATAAAAAAACAGATGCTGAGTATGTAGAACAACTCATTACTCACCATGTTTCAGGACGTCTTAAAGTTGCCCCTGAGCATACTGAAGACAGAGTTCTCGATATGATGAGAAAACCATCTTTTGATATGTTTATAAAATTTAAAGAACGTTTTGATGAGATATGTGAGAGAAAAAGTTTAAAACAAGAACTTATTCCGTATTTCATTTCGTCACACCCAGCTTGTGAGCCAGAAGATATGGCCAATCTTGCAGCAAAGACCAAAGCCTTAGGTTATAAACTTGAGCAGATTCAAGACTTTACTCCAACGCCTATGACACTTGCTACTGTCATTTATTACTCAGGCTATAATCCTTATAACATGCAAAAAGTTAATACTGCTGTGAACTACGATGACAAATTAAAACAAAGAAAATTTTTCTTTTGGTATAAAGAAGAAAATAAAAATTTCATCAAAAATCACTTAGGTAAATTAAAAAGATTTGATCTTACAAAAGATTTGTTTGGATGAAAAAAGTTGTCATTGTCGGAGGGGGAGTTTCAGGACTTTTTCTCTCTCTTTTTTTACTTAAACAAAATCATAAAGTTCATCTTTTTGAGAAAACAAGCTCTCTTGGTAAAAAATTTCTTGTTGCCGGTAAATCAGATCTGAACATTACAAATAGTGAAAACCTAGATGTTTTTTGCGCACACTATACACCTCGTATCGATGACTCTATTAAATACTTTTCAAATGACTCACTCATATCATTTCTAAAAGAAGAATTTGATATTGATACTTTTACAGGTACTTCTGGTCGAGTCTTTCCTAAAGATATTAAGGCTTCAAAAATTTTAAAAGTTATAGTGGACTCACTGAAAGCTAACCCAGACTTTACTCTTGGTCTCAACTCTAATTTAGAAAACTTCAGTGATGATAAAATTCAGTTTTCTGCTGGAGAAGTAACAGACTTTGATGCTGCCGTATTTTGTTTAGGTGGAGCATCGTGGAAAATTACGGGAAGCGATGGTAGTTGGCTTAAAACCTTTAAGGATAAGAATATCTCAACAACCGAGTTTCAGGCATCAAATTGCTCAATAGAACTTAATCTATCTGACTATTTCAAAGAGAAAGTCTCTCATCATTTTATTAAAAACGTTAAGCTCGAATGTGAAAAGGAATCTGTTCAAGGTGATATCGTCTTTAATGGTACAAAAATGGAAGGCACGCCCATTTATACTATGTCGAGATTCTTTAGAGAGAATAAAAAAGTTAGTTTTAACTTCAAGCCAGATATGGAATTGGTGAAACTCAAAAGAATTATAGATAAACGCGACTCTAAAAAATCAATTGTTACCTTTTTAAAAACTACACTAAAGCTTGATCCATTTATCTATTCACTTTGGCGTGAGTTTCATTCTACAGATGAGATAAAGAATAAACTATTTGAAATGATCAGCAGCTTTGAAATTTCAAACTACAAACTCGCTCCTATCGATGAAGCTATCTCAACAATTGGTGGAGTCGAGATGAGTGAAGTCGATTCAAACTATAAACTAAAACAGTTTAATAAACTTTATAGTATAGGAGAGATGCTCAATTGGGACACAATTACAGGTGGTTACCTCATTCAAGGTTGTATTTCACAAGCTTTTCACGTTTCAAAAGCTCTATCTTAATTGAACTTAATACCTGTTTCAAAAAATAAATTTATTCTGAAACACTTTGATCATTCTTGGGGTTGAGATAAATCATACTTGGGGCTATAAAGCTCGTCATAGGGAATTCCTTTAGGGGTAAGGGAATAAAAAAGAGAAGTCCATTAATTAGCACTCCCAAGAATTTGAGACTGTTATGGACCTAAAATTAAAAAAGCCACTCGTTTTAACGAGTGGCTTTTTTTTATCTAAAAAGCACTTTTTATATTTCTTCTAGATTAGTTTTTTGGTGCATACCAACAAAGTGATCTCATACCTTCGATATCGCCATCTTTTCTGTTACAAGTACCTTTGTTTGGATCTCTATTATCCACGTCCTCATTCATATCTTTGTCACATAAAGAAGCTGCAAAGTAAGTATCAAGTCTACATTGAGCATCAGGGTGTGAGTTGTTTGTGCTTGAAACTATAGAAGCATCAGGAGTTGTAAAATCAGTAAGACCTGTATTTCTTAAACTTCCAAGAAGATCAGCTGTTGATTTTGCAGCCATGTTTGATCTAACACAAAGAGCAGAGTCTGCTTCGTTTGAAAAAATCTCAGAACATTTTTCAGTTACGATTGCTGGAACCGTAAGAGTTTTGATGAATGCTACGTTGTCTTCAGATCCGTAAACTTTTCTGAAACACTTTAAGTTTGCAAAATAATCTGACTGGCCTTCATTAGATGCCCATCTATTAAAGAAACCTGTCTTTGGTGCGCCACCTAAGTGATGACCCATTTCATGACACATAACGATAGCAAACCCATCTTTCGTAATTAGATCATGTCTAGCAAGACCACCGTACATATTAACTATAACTTTTGATCCGCTTCTCTGAGCAGATGCGTTAACTGTTCCGCTGTCCCATTTTCTATTTACTCGAAATTTGTCACCATTTGCTTTGATGATTGGCTCATATACAGCGCTAATTTCATCAATAACTTGATTAAATACTGCTTCGTCTATTCCGTTGATACTTTTTTGTGACGTTGGAATATTCATATCATTTTCTGGTGCAAAACCACCTGAACCATCAATATTACAAGCTAAAGTAGAAAAAGAGTACGCGAGTACTAATCCTAAAATCCATTTTTTCATTAAACAATCCTTTGTTTTCGATTAGTGTTATATAAAAATGCTAGCAACATAATTACAGCTTGAGAATAGATGTAAGTAATCTTTGGAAAAATAAATGAAAGAAGTATCAGTTGAACAATTTAAAGTAGATTTAAAAACAGGAAATATTTATCTCCTAGACGTTAGAAACCCCGATGAGTATGCGTTTTGCAATCTTGGAGGAGTAAACATACCTCTTGGCTTATTACATGATGAATACACTCAAGTACCAAAGGGTGAAAAAGTTTATTGTCTTTGTCACCACGGAGTAAGATCAAAAGTCGCGCAAGACTTTTTGAGCTCAAAAGGGTATAGTGATGTTCTAAATATTACAGGTGGCATCGATGCTTGGAGTTTAAGAGTCGATGAAAGTGTTAAACGTTATTAAAGGTTTTAAAGAATGGCAAAGTGTAAGTACTGCAGTAAAGATATTGTTTGGATGCAAGAGGGAAGAAAGAAAGTTCCTGTTGAGATCGATGGAATAAAACACGAGTGTGATGAATTCAAAAATTCAGTTAAGTCTGCCAGAAGCGTTGAGATTACAGATGTTGATCCAGATATTTTAGCGCAGTACCAAGCAAACCTAAAAGCTAGTTTAGCTAAGAAGAAACCAAAAAAATGAATATAATAAAAGTCGACACTCTAGACTACGCAGAGTTTATTGCAAAATCTCAAGTCACAATGGCACTCGAAACTGAAGATTATGTTCTCGATTATGAGACGGTTAAACTAGGTGTCCATGCAGTTATTAATGATAAGCAAAAAGGCTCTTACTATATTGCCTTAATAGACAACAAACCTGTGGCCTGTCTTCTCACTGTAAATGAGTGGAGCGATTGGCGAAATAAAACTGTTTTGTGGATTCACTCAGTCTATGTTGAGCAAGATCATAGAAGGAAATCTATCTATAAAGATATGTATACTTATCTTAAGAACATCGTTCAGGAAAATGATGAGTATGCTGGAATAAGGTTATATGTAGATAAGACTAATCAAAATGCATCCCAAGTGTATTTAAAGCTTGGGATGGAATCAGAGCACTATCATCTATTTGAATGGTTAAAATAAGCTATTTAAGCCCTATCAATATGTAAATTCTATACTCTCTATTGTGCCAGGCGTTGATTTGTGGTCTTTTGGGCGAAATACACTCAAAGGAGCCCCTAATGAACACAAAAGTTTTAGCAACTGTCTTTATGGCATGGACATTTATTTTTCAAAACGTTGCATTTGCAATGAAGCCAATTGAAGTCAGCGCTCAGTCGGACATCAATGTATTAAAAGCGCAAAAGGTCACAGAGAAGATTTCTAATCGTTACGAAGGGTTATCGAGTGCAAGAAAACTCAAACTCCTTAAAAGAACAGAAAGACGCTTGGTAAAAGCTTCTAGAAAAATTGAAAAGATGAGTAACGAATTATTTCAAAATAGAGTTACTGATCTAGTTAGCCAAAAAAGTAATACTCAAAAAACAATGAAAATGGAATCAGAAGAAAGTGAAATTTTAAAAGATTTTGATACAAGCTTAAAAGTTAAAGCTGTGAGTTTGGATAAATTTTCTTTTAATCAAAAAATTGAGGATTCTATTTTTGCAATAAGAGCTGAAATTGATTCAATAAAAAATGGAGAGAAAAAACTAACGGTAACTAAAGCAGTGATCCTTGGACTTATTGCAGGGTTAATTGTTCTATCGTTTTTCTCATCAGTAGCTCTTGTTATTTTAGGTGTTTTGGCAATTACTTTAGCTATTTTGGTATCACTATTCATTCTTGCAGGAGTTGCATTTGCTACAGCGTTAGGTGATATTGTTGGTCAAATGAAACAAGACAATCAGTATGGTGACCAAATACAATAAAATAATCTAGTTCATAAACATATTTAGGCTTCCACTATGGAAGCCTTTTTTATTTTCTCACGTTCAAATATTCATAACGACCTATTTCTAAATCACCATTTCTATCAATCTTGTTAAATGCTCTTATCATCGCAACCTTTGTCGCTATATTTAACTCACCTTCCGGGATCATCTTGGTTGCTGATGCTACGAACTCATTTATTTTCATCTGCTCAGTTGCAACTTTTGTGTAATCTCTTACTCCAGATGCCGATGCTTGGCTCAAATGAAGTATAGCGAAACCTAATATTAAAAATTGAATTACTTTAGTCATACTTTCCTCTTTTATTACCCCTCCATTCCTTTTGTGGGTTACATAGTTAGAGAAGCAAGAGAGATGCCAAAAAATTCGACTTTATTTAGGCTAATCCAGTGACAAAACAGCACTGAAAAGACGAATTAAGGCATAAAGACCCCAATTTACTAGAATCAATAAACTATTTTTTAATTTTTTTGTCAGCTAAAGCTAGGAGAGCCGGTAGAAAAAGAAGGTCTGTTAGTAAGGCAAAAGTTAAGACGATCGCACAAAGGATTCCAAAGTAGTGGTTGGGTAGAAAATCTGCCATCACAAAACTTCCAAAGCCCACAACTAATAAAGTAGTCGTAAGGATTAGAGCTTTACCAGTGGATTGGAATGTTTGATCTAGGGCATCAGCTGTGGAGCCCAGTTTCTTTTTATTTTGGACGTAGTGAGTGACAAAGTGGATGGTATCATCAACAGCAATACCTAAGCATATTGCGGCCACAATACTTGTTCCTATATCAATATAGATGTCGTTTGAGGCCATATAAGCCGCTCCAAAACATAGAGGGATGATATTGGGTAACATCGATAAAAATGATAAGTATAAGTCTTTAAAGACAATGAGAATAATTAAACTTACTAAAATTATGGCCATCGTCATCGAGCGAAAGAATGAATCAACAACTTTTTCATTTACCTGAGCATAGATTGGGAAGAATCCTCCCGTTTTGGTACTAAGACCAATAGACTGCGCTAAATCATGTATTTCATTATCTTTTACTAGTGCTTCTTTGGTGTTTTCCATAGTCCAGTTTATCTTCATCTTTAGAAAGCGTTGATCCATAGATACAGTATTTTCAAGTCCTTGATTAGGAGGTAACCCCATTGTGTACAAAACAAGTGACTCTGCGATTTTCTCTTTCGAGTCTGGTAGAGAGTTATACTTTTCATCTCCATTATTTAGCTTCAAATTAACTTGTTTTAAAGTGTCTATTATAGAGCTTACTTGAATTATTTCAGGATCCATTTTAAGTTTTTTTGTTAAGGCATCAACTTTTTGTAAGAAATCAACTTCTTTAATTCCATCTAATTTTCCTGAATCAATTTCAACTTCTATACCTCTAACGCCAGGAAAGTGTTCTTTAACTAATAAGTAGTCTTTCTTAATCCTCGTGTTTTCTTCAAAGTATGCAAGTGGATCTGAGTTGACTTCATTATCTAGAGCTATGACAAAACTTGAAATAGAAATCATTGTGAAAACTAAAACAATTGGAATTTTAAATTTCCAAATAAAGTTTGAGAAAGTCTTTGAGACAATATGTTTTTTAGAAGAAGTATACTTTCTAACAATTAGTTTGTTAGGGCAAAGAAGAATAAGACTCGGAAGTGTTAAGAAAGTAAATATCCAAGCTAGAGCTGTCCCAATAGCTGAAAGAATTCCTAAATCATGAATAGGAGTTAGTTCAGTAAAGGAGATAGTGAAAAATGAAATACCTGTCGTTACAGAAGTTAGAATTGTCGCTAAATAGTTCTTTTCAAGAGCGGTCTTTATCGCTTTCTTTTTAGATATCCCTTGTTCAAATTGATTATAGAAAGAAGAAAGAATATGAATCGTGTCGGCTAAACATATAGCTATGAGTATGCCTGGTATTGCAGCTAAAATTGAATTGAATTGAAAAGAGATATGCCCCAGTACACCGAACGTGGAGATAATAGTTAACCCCGAAATAAATAGAGGCGCCATAACTCCTATAAATGATCTAAAGGTTAAAATTAAAATAATAAAAATGAGAAGAAACATTATAGGAATTGTTCTGAAATTATCAGTCTTAGATATCTCTCTGAAAGCATACGTGACGGATACATTACCTAGCGCTGTAAATCTATTATCTTCATTTTCATATTTGAGTTTTAATTTCTCGTATGCCTCCATTACAGGGGAATAGTCTGGAGATTTATCAAAAACTGGCTTTAGTTTCGCAAAGAAAATAACAAAGGTGTAGTCTCTTGAGATGAGGTTATCTCTCAGTTCATCTAGATTCTTAATGTTCTCTATTACTTTCTCAATATCTTTTGTGTCATCCACAAGGGGGGATATTTCTATATCATCACCAACGGCCGTAATTGTATTGAAGTTGGTTATTGAGTCGACTCTAATAACTGAAGGAAGTAACCAGATCTCTTCGGTTAATACTTTTAACTCTTCAAGAATTTTGGGACTTAGAAGTTTCTTTTTTGTATAATAACCAATGGCCAGATTCTGATCCCCACCAAACCTTTTTTCAAATGAATTTAGTGACTCAATCTGAGGAGAGTCTGGATCAAACCAGATTCGTGGTGTGAAGTTACTTCTAATGTTCAATATTCCATAAGCTAGTATCGAAAAGATAAGAAACCCAAAAACAAGAGTTAGTTTTGGCCTATTGATTATATTAGATATAAAATACTCTTTAAAACGATTGAACATAGGTTATTTATAGTATGGAAATTGATAAAAGAATATTAAAAGATTCGTTCTTCATCAAAGAGCTAGCACTGTCTCAGCTTCGTTTATATAAAGATGGTGATCTAGATTGGTTTTTACTTGTGCCTAAGCGCGAAAACGTTGTTGATTGGACTGATCTGAATGAGAGTGATCAATTATCCTTAACAAAAGAAATCAATTTTGTTTGTCAACTTTTGAAAAAGTACTCAAAACCTGACAAGATTAATATTGGTTCTCTCGGCAATATGGTGCCCCAAATGCACGTTCATATTATCGGAAGAATGAAAGATGATAGAGCATGGCCCGCAGCGATTTGGGGTACAAAGTCTCGTAAAAACTATCAACCTTATATGGCAGAGCAATGGTCGAGACGATTGAATTAAAGAAAATTATTTGTAACTGTATTATAGACAAGTTAGAACTAGATTTGCAGGGGATGACGGATGCTCATCAAGCTGCTGCTGATCAGGCAAAGTCTGAGGATTTTAAAGCCGAAAGTAAGTGGGATACACGCGCAATTGAAGCTGGTTATCTTGCTGGTGCACAGAATAGAAGAGTAAAAGAGCTTGAAATAGAGTTGATAAACTTGAAAAATTTAAAAAATTCTGTGAGAGAACTTACTAATGTTGCTATAGGTGCTTTGGTGCAAGCGAATGGGTGTTGTTACTTTATAACGACCCAGTCCGGTGGATTTAAAGTTGAAGTAAACAACATGCTTTACTCTGTTATAAGTATCAATTCACCAATTGCTAACAAGCTCTTAGAAGATGAAATCGAAATTGAAAGTATAATTTAAATATTTGGAGTAAAAAATGAGTGATGACGTAGAATTTGATTTTTCAAACGAAATTCAAAAAGGTAAGTGGGAACTGCTAAAGCCTCACTATGAAAGAGAGACTGTATTTATAGTGAATGACCCGCTCGATCTGCAAACAGTTGCACACTGCCTTGCGAAAGATCAAGTAAGTATATTAAAGATTTGGCTGGATAATAATGAAGTTGTTAAATTAGAAGAAGATGCTATTGCGCCACTTGTTAATAATCCAACTTCAGAGCTGTTTGATTTCTTGATCGTTCAACCCTTCATTCTTATTAAGTTTATTTAGAACCTGGCTTTTTGGATAAAATGTCTTCTTACGAAGGGTAATGCTAGAGCTTTCTCAAATCCACATAACTTCCACTATCTACTGATAATATTTGATCCAACTTCTCATCAAACATTTTCGCAAACTTTTGTGGAGAAGGCATATCTTTTGTTCCACGAGCGGCTTTTAATCTTTTCATATTAGGAAAGCGTTGAGGTTCATCATCTTCGCATAAATGTTCTTGCATAGGTGTATCAACTAGACCTGGTGCAAATGCCACAAATTTAATCTCTTTGTATTCGTCCGCATATAATTGTATGAGCATATTGAATGCTGCTTTACTCAGGCAGTAACCGCTCCATCCTACATTTCCACTAATGGCCTTCCCGGATGATACTCCAATGATCTTTTTAGTTGATGTATGTTCAATGACAATATCTAGAATTTCTTTTTGAGACCAAAGATTGATATCCATTGTTTGGCGTAGCTCATTTAAATCAGCATCCTTCATTGTCGACATCTTTCCAAGGACACCTGCATTTAGTATCACGAGATCAATCTCGGTAGGCAGAAAGTCTTTAAGTGTCATTAATTCAGTCGCTTTTGCGATGTCTATTTGTTTATGAAAAATATTCTCATGTGAGTAGGAGAGTTCTCGTCTTGAAATTCCGTAGACATTCACACCTTTACTTGAGTAGTACTTAGCTAGTCCTTCTCCAGCACCGCTACTGATTCCAGTTATGAAAATATTTTTCATTTTTCATCCTCATCATCTGTGAGGTCCTCAGTTGGTCTATCTACTTTATGATAATTTATTTTTTCAACCCTAATTCCTTCTTTAATCCTAATTGAAATTCTCTCCATCGCTCTTGGATGAGCAGTCAGATAGACATGTAGAATTTTTCTATTTTTACCTTGGTCAACTGTCTCTTCGTACATTTCATCCAGTTCAATAGACTCTTTAAAGATGCATTCACTGGCAGTTCTTTTGGCACTACCTCTAGATAAAACTTCTAAATGATAGTACTTATTGTCCTTTTGATTCTCCATTCTATTATTAATTGGTTTAAGCATTCTTAGGACTATTAAGACTGTTACAGAGAAAAATGTTGCTGCTATAGGGTATCCTGCACCAATAGTATATCCTATCGCAGCGACAACCCAAATAGTTGCAGCAGTTGTAAGTCCTATGACGTTTCCTCTTCCTTGAATAATGGCACCGGCTCCCAAGAAACCAATACCAGATACAATTTGCGCCGCAACTCTATTGGGATCAACAATCCCAGTTGCTTTTTTTGCTACAATCATTGATATCGTTGTATATAGGCAGGCACCAATACAAATTAAAATATTTGTTTTAAGTCCTGCTGCTTTCATTTTTTGTTCTCTATCCAGTCCAACTAAACCACCTAGTAATAGGGCGGTTACTAGCTGAATGCCTACTCCAAGATAAATATTTACCTGACCAATTAGCTCTAGTTGCATCTGTTCTATGTTCATTCGTTCTCCTATTATCCAAATTATATCAAAGAATTCATTTTAACAAAATCAGGTAAATTATTGTTTTTACTCGTTATAGAACGTAGTGTTTCAGAATTTGGTCAAATCATATTAATTTAGTCCATATCCTGTGAATCTTTTACAACTTAACTATCAGAAAGTTTAGTGCGGGTGTAGAAAATTAAAAAACACAAGGAGCTTTTGTTGAGAAAAATTTTTCTAAGCGTTTTAATTTTTACTTTTAGTCTCACAGCTTTTGCATCAGAGAATTTTGCAGAGGTACATTGCTCAGTTGAGCTTCAAAGTGAAGGCCTAAGTGGTTTAACAAGTGTTACTAAAGATCTCGTTAAAACGGTTAAAATCAGAAAAGCGTTATTTAATGGAAATAGAAAAATTGTAAAGCTTAATGAAGTCGTTGAATTTTCTAACTCTTACTTTGTGAAGGTAGAGTTAAAAGAATCAATTGATACAATACTTGGTGACTCTGTTTTAGAAATAGAGGGAACACTATTAAGGCACAGAGTAGGAAATGGTAAGATTGTTTTGGGTGAAAGCTTTCAATCTATTGGTACTGATACATTTTTCTTTTCAAATAATGTTAACTTAACAGTAATGAATGAATATATAAATCTAAGTAATGAATCCAGTGTTGTTAAAGGGGCATTCATAGAATGTTCTACTCTTTAACCTCTCTCAATTGTGTTGTGGCCCCGCAGGTCGTTCTGCGGGGCTCTTTTTTTTTAAGCTTCCATTCCATGTTTCTTAGCTATCTTATCAAAATAATGCATAACTTTTTTTGCATTTTCTCTTTTCTCAACATAAGTTCCAGGAAAGAAACTCTTTTTAAAACCATAAGCTACAATATCTTTTAGTCGCTTCATGGGTATATCAAAATTGTCTACGGCCAATCTGTATTCGTCTGTTACGGTTGTATTGGATACTAGTCGATTATCAGTACATATTGTTGTGGCCATTCTATTTTCAAGCATATCTTTAAACTTATGCTCCTTAATATCTTTAAGAAGAGGATTCGTTTGCATATTACTCGTGAGACAAACTTCAATCACGGTTCTCTTGTCTGCTATAAATGAAGCAAGGTTTTCAATATATTCTTTTTTATTACTGATTTCAGGATCAACAATTAGTTCGGGAATGAATAAAGAGTAACCGTGACCAATTCTATCTGCATAGCAGTCAGTAATTGCTTGGAAAATACTTTCTGCTCCATAAGCTTCACCTGCATGAACTGTTTTATGCATAAAGTGTTTATGAGCGTACTCATACGCTTCTTTAAATTTACTAGGAGGGTAGCCTTCTTCTTGACCAGCTAAATCAATTCCAACGATTGGAAGTCCCAGTTCATCCCGAAGTTTTACACTCGAACGTGCAAGTTCCATAGATGCTAATTGAATCACTTGCATTGGTTTAAAATATTTCATTACATTAAAAAGATTTGTGTAATAAGGAGAGAACCCATTAGGTCCAAACATCCTCATAGCACAAGAAATAATACCGTAGTGGAATTTGGGTTTTCCCTCCACCTTAACAGAGTCGGAGTTATTATATTCTTTTTGAGCTCTTTCAAGTCCCTTGTCTGCTGCAATAAGAACCTTATCCATTGAAAGACCTGTCGCTGTATTCATTAGGAGTTGAGGTGCAAACCTGACTTCAATATAGTTAACACCTTCGGCAAGGTTATCTTGGGCGAGTTCATAACTCGCTTGTTCAATGTTTTCTGCATTTCTAAGTACGCCACAGGTGTATTTGAATCCTTCAAGATATTCCCCAAGGTTAGCGTATGAGCTTTTAAAGACTTGTTCTCGTAAGCCTTCTTCAGTATATGATGGCAATTCAAAATCCATTTTCTTTGCCATCTCAATCATACTTTTAATACGAAGCGATCCGTCTAAATGGAGATGTAGATCTGACTTTGGAATCTCTTTTAAAAAATCTGTTGTGTATTGCATAATAAATCCTTGTGAGCTTAGTATTTTTACATATAGAAAGTAATTTCACAATTACATTAGTTACGATCTTTCATTTGGTAACTTAAAGAAACTTTAAGGATGATAATTTCGCTCTGGATAGATAAAAATGGAATCAAGCGCTATGAATTTGTATCTAGTGAATTATGAAAGGTTCTTCTTTGCTTAATTTAAAATTAGAAGTTGTTTCCAAAATGGTCTGCAAAGTCACTGTCAGATAATGCTTTCAACTTTTTTTCGTTGTTTAGACTTATTTCTGTGGCCTCTTCAGGTGTTAAATCAAGTTCTGTTATGCTTTGAACTTTAAGTAGGTGAATCAATGGAACTGGAGAACGGTTAACAAAATTTGCTTTGTCATTTTCTTCAAGGTTTTCAAAACAAAAATCGGGATGGAAACCCACGACTTGAATGTCTGAAGAGAAACCCGCCTCCTCCAAATTATCATTGAGCGCACCAGTAAAATTATTGAAGTCTGAAAATTCTCCTTCAAAGTTAGGGCAAACAAGTAAAGTCGTTTCAAACTGTTCTAACCTTATAAGGCTGTCAACTTCATGAATAAACTCTTCATAAGTATCTTCTAGATCACTAGATTCACAAATGTTAATTTTTATTTTTCCAGTCTCAAATGGACTCTTTGCGTAAGGACAGAGATTGAGTCCAATTATAGTCTTTTCGATCCATTGATTTATTATATGCTTATAATTCATGCTTATATCTTTACAGTTTTCTTATACGAAGTCACAATAATAAAAACACTAATTAGGAGCCCTTATGAATTATAACTTTAAGACCAACTTGGTTTTATCCTTAGTATTGACTTTACTTTTTTCAAGCTGTGCCTCTCAGCGTACCACTGGATTTTTGAATTCTAGTGACAAAATTAGCCTCTCAGAAGGTGAGACTAAGGTTCTTAAAAGCCAAGCTCTTGCTCTTTGGAACAAGAGACACGAAAAAACAAGTTTAGAAGAGTCAATTTCTGCATATAAAAAACTAGCTCGATCAACTAACGACAATTATGAGTATCTTTCTCGTCTATCAAGAGCTCATTACTTTTTAGCAGACGCTCATTACGATGATATGGAAACTAAAAAGAAGTATTGGGAAATGGGAACAAGCTATGGTGAAAAAGCTATGGCAACTAACGAAAATTTTAAAAAAGCTATGGAGAAAGACGGTGCTAAGGTTGAGGATCATTTAGGTCTACTTGGAATGTCTGAAATCTCTGCACTTTATTGGACCGCAGCAAACCTTGGTAAATGGGCTAAAAACTCTGGAATTGTAACGACTTTAAAATATAAAACTCTGATCAAAAATTTGATCTTAAAAGTTGAAACTCTTGATAGAAAGTTCTTCTACTATGCAGCTGATCGTTACTGGGGAGCATTCTTCGCAATCGCTCCAGGGTTTGCCGGCGGTGATATGAATAAAAGTAAAGAGAGATTTGAGAGGAACCTAAAGGAAGCACCAACTTACCTTGGAACAAAAGTTCTTTTTGCAGACTATTATATGGTTAAGCAAGAAGATAAGAAAGAATTCAAAAGACTCTTAAATGAAGTTATAAATTCGAAAGTGAATGATCCTGTTATCTTTTCTGAAAACTTTATCGAAAAGTTGAAAGCGAAAAAACTTTTAAAAAATATAGATGAAATATTTTAGGAGAATCAATGAAATACTTATTAACGATTATACTTATTTTAAATACAAACTTAGCTTTTTCGATGAAAGTGAAATTTGGAACAGTTGCTCCTGCGGGAACTCCTTGGGCGCAAACTCTAGAAGACATTAAAAAACGTGTAAAGAAAGCTAGTAATAGTAAACTAAATATAAAGACATACTTAGGTGGACAACTTGGTGGTGAACTTGAAATATTACAAAAAATTAGAAGAGGTAATGTTCAAGGTGGGGGATTAACTTCTGCTGCACTCGCTTCAGTTGTTCCTGAGCTAGATGTTCTGGAGCTTCCATATCTTTTCGATAGTTATGAAGAAGCAGACTTCATTTTAGATAACTATCTCTTTACAGTTTTTGAAAAACTATTTCTTAAAAAAGATCTTGTACTAATCACTTGGGCTGAAAACGGTTGGAGAAATATAGGCCATAAGTCAAAGGCTGTACTTAATCCTAAAGATCTTGAAGGCGAAAAAATGCGCTCACAAGAGTCAAAAGTTCACCTAGCATTTTGGAAAGCAATTAAAGCGTCTCCCCAAGCAATTTCAACTGCAGAAACTCTGCCTGCTCTTCAAACTGGAGTCGTGCAGGGCTTTGACAATACTCCACTCTTTACATTAGCTGCAGAGTGGCACACGGCCATTAAACATTTCTCTATGACAGGTCATATCTATCAACCAGCTGCCATTATTTACAGTAATAGATTTTGGAAAAAAGTATCTGCTGAGGATAAAGTGATTCTTGCTGATAGGGGAAGAGACTTGGCTCCAGAGTCTAGAGTTGCCGTAAGAGCACTTGGAGAGCAGCTTGTTGGAGTTTTAGAAAGTTCTGGAATAAAGGTACATCAACTAACCAATGACCAAAAAGAGAGCTTTAAAAAAGTCCTCGTTCCACTTCACAGCGAAATGGTAAAATCAATTGGGTCAGATGCTCAGCTTATTTATGATATTATTATAAAAGCTAAAAAAGAGTTTAAAAACAAATAATGAAAAAAATGATCGAATGTATTTCATTTATTGAGAAGAAGATGGCTGCTCTTTCCATGGGCCTCATGACTGTTCTTGTAATTTTTGATGTTCTCTCAAGAGAGATATTTAATAAAGGTATTCCGTGGGCGCAAAAATCAGCGGTCTATCTTATGATTTGGGGTGGGTTTATAGGAGCGATTTTAGTCGCTGAAAAAGCTGCCCATCTTAGACCAGAAGTTGCAGATAAAATATGGGGTGAGAAAGGTAAGTTAACTTTTGTTAGGGTACAGAATTTCGTTATGCTGATCTTCTGCGCTATCTTTTTGTTTTACAGCTACAAGTATGTTGCTGAATCTTTCAGTTTTGGTGATAAGTCAGTTGTCTTACAAGTACCTCTTTGGGTATTACAACTTGTTATCCCGTACACATTTTTGTCTATGAGTTTGAGAAATATATTCTTTATTTTTAATCCTAATGAACAACTTCTGTTAAAAACGGAGTTCGGATCATGATGACTATAATATGTTTGTCACTCTTGGTTGTTTTAATTCTTTTAGGGCAACCTTTATTTGTGATCATGGGAAGTATTGCTGCTTTTTGTTATCATTTTATTTCTGAAGAGAGTATCAGTATTGTTATAGGTGACATCTTCTACGCTGCTAATAAAGAAATTCTTCTGGCAATCCCACTGTTTGTTCTCGCGGGTCAAATAATGACTAAAGGCTCAATTGCCACACGTCTAATTGACATTGCTAAAGCGGTAACAGCACCTATTCCTTCAGGTCTAGCAATCGCTTCAGTATTATCTTGTGCGGTTTTCGCCGCAATTTCAGGCTCTAGTCCAGTGACTTTAATTGCTGTAGGTAGTATTTTATATCCCGCTTTATTAAAAGCTGGTTACGACAAGAAAATGGCCATGGGTATGTTAAGCGTTGGTGGTACTTTGGGAATCATTGTTCCTCCAAGTATTCCAATGATTATATTCGCAATTATGGCGGGTGTTTCAGTCGTTGATTTATTTAAAGCGGGTATAGGTCCAAGTATAGTTTTGATTTTACTTTTGTGTATCTATGCTTTTTTTCGTGCACCAGAAGGAAGTAAAGGGCAATGGGATACTCAAGAGTTTCTATTATCTCTTAAACGTGGAATATTATCTGTATTTATGCCTTTTGTAATATTGGGCGGGATCTACAGTGGTTTTTTTACAGCTACTGAATCTGCCGCTGTTGCTGTTCTCTATGCTCTTATAGTTGAATTTTTTATTCATCGAGAGTTAAAGTTATCTGATCTTTCCAATTTATTTGAAGAAACTGCAGGTCTACTTGGAACACTTTTTCTTATTTTAATTCTAGCGATGAGTTTCAACAAATTTATGACATACGAGGAAATTCCACAGAATCTTGTGACTATGATGTCTGGAATGATTTCTAGTAAGATCACTTTTATTATTGGTGTAAATATTCTTCTTCTGATTGTTGGATGTGTGATGGATATAATGAGTGCTATTTTAGTTCTTGCTCCAATTCTAACTCCTATGGCGATTCATTATGGCATGAATCCTGTGCATTTTGGTGTGATGATGATTGTAAATTTAGAAATTGGATATATTACTCCACCAATTGGAATAAATCTTTTCGTAGCTTCTGGAATTTTTAAAGAAAATTTAAGTACGGTAATTAAATCAATTGTCCCACTTTTGTTTGTACTGCTCGTGGGACTTATCTTGATTTCATTTATACCTAGCATTTCATTATTTGCTGTTTAGTTTGTAGCTTTCAGGCCAAGTTCAGGACTTTCAACTAGGTATGAATCTTTTCTTACTTCGACGTTGAGAGTCCATTTTTGAGAATCAGTGAAACTAACTTTATCAAAGAGTTTCTCTCCCTCTCGGTCATATTTTGTTCCGTAGTAGAGCGATCCATTATCAAATGGCCAAACTGTTGTGTCCATTGCTAACCCTTCAATTGTCCCGACACCAGTTTCAAATTCTTTATAGATTACTTTTGTTTTGTTTCGACCTAAATTAGAAAAGATTCCATCATGTCCATCAGATGCTTTTAAAGTACCCTCTGCAACTGGGTATCCAGTCCACGTTTTAAAAGCTTCTACTAAATAGCTTGTCTCTATTTTGTATGGCTCTGCTTTATTATCTTTAAAATACTTAACTGTTTTCTTTATTCTTTGGATTAGAAACCTTTCAGTGATGGGACTATCTATATTTGTAAAAAAGAAATAATAAGCACTACCATTTTCAAACTTACTCCAAAGCACTTCATCTTTTGGTCTACTTAGTAGATCAAGGCCACGCTTTTGCATAATTGAATTTAGATTTGTTTTTTTGAAAGCTTCTACTTTCTTATCGTAGTCCATCCAAAAATACTTATGAAGTGCTCCAGTTTCTAGAGTTGGAGCGATTACGTTTATTGCTGCTACAGCGTTAAAACATAAGGCCAAAGCCAAGAGAATTAGTTTCATTATTCATCCTTAGGGTAAGTTTAGGACGTATTATTGAACAGAATTAAAATTTTAGCGACTGAAGTGGTAAAATATTCAATTCTTTTCGTTTTTACAAGTACTTATAATGAATTTTCTGGACTAGTGTCTGGGCTTCTTCTTTATCTACCGCAATGGTGAAGCTATTCTCACTAGCACCAAGATTGATTGACCAAAGGTTTATATCGCCTAAAAGGGACAAGATCTCAGATTTTAAACTGTCTTTATGAGTGATTTGATTTCCTACAAAGGAGATAAGTGAGAGGTTATCTTTTAGATTAGTATCTGTGAAAGCATCGAGATGTTTCTTAATACTGGATAGTTCTTTTGGAATCAGTATTGTTAATGTGGTCTCACTAATTTGAAGAGTATCTATAGGTGCTTTAAAAATTTCAAAGGTCTCTATCACTTTTTCAAGAAGCTTTGGAGTTCTCATAAGGTTTTTATTTTGTATTTTTAAAAGAATCTGGTCTGATCTGACTGCTATCGCTCGCAGTTTTGGAAGATTGGTCGGACACTCTTTAATCCAAGTTCCGTTCGATGCATCAATAAGACTTGAGCCGACAAAGATTGGAATCCCACTTCGCTTGACTGGTTGAATGGTAATTGGATGAAGAATTTTTGCACCGTAAAATGCAAGTTCACTAGCTTCTTTATAAGATATATCAGCTATGCGTTTTGATCCTTCTACTAGTCTCGGATCGCATGTTGCTATACCATCTACATCTGTCCAGATTTCTAGGGCAGATGCATTTATAGCTTCTGCTAATAGAGCTGCTGTATAGTCACTTCCACCTCGTCCAATTGTAGTAGTTTTACCATCTTTTGTTGAACCAATAAAACCACCAGCTACAATAGGTGAGTCAAGCTTTAAGTTTTTAGCTCTCTCTTTTATTAGATGAGTAATTGGACTTGCTTGAGAGAAAAAATCATCAGTAATAATATAGTCTCTTGAATCAATATGGTTAACCTTAACATTTCCAATTTCAGTTAAAACTTCAGAGAAAATGAGGCTTGATATTCTTTCTCCGAATGAGAGAATCTGATCATAGACTGATAAGTTAAACTCTTTGAGTAGTAACAAGCCTTTCGCTATTTGATCTAATTTATTAAATTCTGTATTAAATTTTTCAAGAACTAACTTGTGGTCAGAAAGTGAGTAGATAATATCCAAATGTTTCTCTTTAATAGAATATAGTATTTTTTCTAATGAGTTTTGATTAGACTTCTTAGTCATTTCAAACAACGAGATTAGATCGTTTGTAATGCCAAAAACTGCCGAAACAACGATGATATTACTTTTTTGTCTAATAGCTATCTTTGCACTTCTAGACATAGTTTCGAAACTTGCCATAGAGCTTCCACCAAACTTTGAAACGATAATGTTTTGTGTCATTGATCTCCTAAATTTCATCAAATTATAATATTTTAATTACTAAAAGTAATCCTTAAGTTAGTCTGCCCTTAAGGAGAATAGATGAAGAGACTAGGTATTGTGGGCTTTAGAGGAATGGTTGGTAACACATTGATGCAAAGAATGTATGAGAATAAAGATTTTGAACTTTTTGAGACTGTTTTATTCTCAACTCAATCTGAACTCACAAGTTATACCTTTACTGATAGAGTCTTTAAAGTTGAAAACTCAAACTCCATAGATGCCCTTATAGCATGTGATATTATCGTAACGTGCCAAGGAAGTGAATATACTGATTCGACTTTGCCACGACTTAAAAAAGCAAAGTGGGATGGATTTTGGGTCGACGCCGCTTCAGCTCTCAGAATGGATGATAACAGTTTAATATGTCTTGATCCCTTAAATGAATCTCAATTGATCAATGGTATTGAAAAAGGAATAAAGATTTTTACTGGTGGTAATTGTACTGTCTCCCTTCTTTTAATGGCCCTTGATGGATTGTACAAAGAAGGCGTAATCGAATGGGTGAGCTCAATGACCTATCAGGCAGCTTCAGGGGCAGGTTCCGCTGCTATATCTGAACTCTATGACCAATACAAACAAACTGCCAAAATTGACCACTCTGATCCGCTGGTAAGTGAAAGAGAAATTTCAAAAATTATCTCAGCTAAGTCGATGCCGCTGTCCTATAATATTCTACCTTTTATTGATTCACAGATGCCTAGTGGATCAAGTAAGGAAGAGTGGAAGGCCAAAGTGGAGGCGTCAAAAATTCTAAATAGAGAAGTGTTTATTGATGGAACTTGTGTAAGAGTTTCCAGCTTAAGATGTCACGCTCAAGCATTAACAATAAAACTCAATAAAAGTATAGACTTAGAGACAGTTGAACAGATTCTAAAAAATAGCAATCAATGGATAAAATACATACCTAATGACAAAAATAACACTTTGCGGTATTTAACTCCTCATACTATTGCTACCACTCTAGATATTGGAGTAGGCAGGCTCAAAAAAATGAACTTTGGTGATGAATACTTAAATATGTTCACTATTGGAGATCAACTTTTGTGGGGAGCTGCTGAACCTTTAAGACGCATGGTGAGACTTTTAGAAAAGGTTTAAGATGAAAAAATTATTGTCGTTAGTTTTTGTTCTAGGTTTTGTCTCTCAGGTACTCGCTGTCGATAATGAACGCAGAATACTCGGCGCTTATAATAAAACTGACAAAGCCTACGATCTTGAATGTTATTTTGTTTCTCCCAATAAAAATTTATTAATCTTACCAGTTACAACTAGTACATTCATAAATAATACAATTACTAGAGACTTCGTTGTAAAACTCAATAGTGTAGATACTGACATGCGAGTCTCATTTCTACAAAAAACTAGCGGTGATAGAAAAAGTGTTGGGCGATACAATGTGAGCTTGGGCATTGAAAATTATTCTGGAAATATAGAAAATAATTTTAGCAAAGGTATGTATTTAGAAAATTCAGGTTCAGACTTCGATAATACATATGAAGTGAATAAACTTTATTGTACTTTTAGTGTTGCAAGAACAACTCCTTATCAATTAGATAACTCAATTAATGATCTCCATATTAATGTGCATCCTCATCAAAGTTATGACTCTTTTAACGAGACAACTGAAAATGTTCAACGAATACTAGATGAAAACGTCGGTAGTAATATTGTACTTATTGAGGAAAAAAATAATAATAAAGGTCAACTAGTCGACTTAACTCGATTCCTTGAAACAGGTATTGTTCCAGATCTGCCTAAGTCACCTTTTTCAACACCAATTGATGTTCCACTTACAACTGAGCTCATTATTTCTCCTGCCGGTCATAATCGATATGAACTAACCAAAAAAAATGGTGAGATTAATATCACTTATACTGGTGGATTTCACAATTATTGTGTTTGGAATAATACAAGAAATATAATTCGCTCACTTTTGAGGTCTGAAAGTAACACAAAACTATCTATAAATTATAAACTCGACTCCATGATTGTTCAAAAATCAGGAATTATTGGTGGACTCTCATTCAAGCGAAGTCAGATAAAAAACACTAAGCTTTTGTCTAATTTAATTAAGAACGATCCTAGTTATATGAAGAACTATTTTAATAATTATTTTCAATACTTTACTGGAAGCTTTTTGACGGGGGCATCTTGGGGAAGTTTCACCTCGACGTTCAAAACCATGAAGATGAATCTAAAGAGTCCTCTGGGAGAGGACTCTGTTGTGATCAATGGACAAGGATTAAGAGATCTCGAAATTGATTTTAATTATTTATAAGCTCTCTATATAGTTTGATAATTCATCAAAAGATGCGAAACATTTAATGTCTGAATCTGGTAATGATACACAAAAGTCATATGCTCCAACAAGAATTTGTGTTTGAGGTGTTACGTACTGAGCGACCGTCTTGAGATAGTCTGTACTTTGCTCTTGCGTAAATAGTCGTGAATAGTTTATTCCCAGAAAAATATAATCAGGTTTAAATTGAGAACTGATTTGTCCAACTATCTCACTTTCGACATGTGTCCCAATGAAATCAACATTCAGACCTGCATCTAAAAATAGTATTGTTGCAACCATCGTTCCGATTTCGTTTAAACTGCGGTCGGGTGCAGCGACGAGAATTTTTTTCTTGTTAACATTTTTTTGTTTGTACGAAAGGTAGAGTTTTCTGTTTAAGTGAGACTTTAAGATAACGTAGATCTGTTGTCTTTGGTTCTCGGCTAAAAGTTCTTTATCTTTCATTTCGATGATTTGCTTCATCACCGGTTGGATGATTTTTAATGCAAATAGTTTTGATGCAAGTGATTCAGCTGCTTTTTCTAACTCATGGTTTAGAACATCCAGTTTGAAGAAATTGAGCGCCATCGTGATATTTTTTAACGACCCTTCAAAGTCAAAGTTTTTAAACTCTTCAGTAGTATTATCTTCAATACCGAAGTGTTTAGATATGCCTTTGAGTTCTTCATATGGTAATGATGCAATGTCGGAGATACTATTTCCAAGCTTTACAAGTTTGTTTAAGATATGAAGCCTATTGATTTCAAAATTTGTATAGAGTCTTCTTCCGTTATTATCACGCTGCGGTGTGATAGCATTGTAGCGCTTCTCCCATGCTCTTATTGTGTGAGGATTAATTCCTGTAATGTTTGATACAAACTGAATATTAAAAATTTGATTGTCACCCATGTTATTTCCTTTGTAGAAGTTACTATCAATTTATAATCTCCATCGTGATATTTTTCAATTGCAAAAGGTGAACAATACCTAGACGCAAGTATTGTATAGCCAAAATCTAACTTTATACTTGAACATTGCCTACACAATCCCAACACATTTACTACATACTTTCTAGACAATATTGATTTTCGGTGGCTAAGTCCATGTTTTTATATATACTGTTTATACACACTTCGTTAGACTCTTTTATGATGTTTGAAACAATTTATGATTCTTGTGAGTTTTTGATAATAAATAAACTCAAGTCTTGTAGTTACCATAATGATGAGGGTGTTGGGTTATTTGAAATCGTTAAAGAGAAATATCCAACAATTATATCGGTTCACAGACTAGACAAGCCAACAATTGGGCTTTGTCTTTTTGCAAAAAATGAAAAAGCAGCAAAGATATTTGGTAATCTATTTTCTGAAAAGCTTATACAAAAAATCTACCTGGCAATAAGTGATAAAAAACCAATTAAGAAGCAGGGTTTAATCTCCGGTGATATGGAAAAATCCAGAGGTGGCAGCTTTCGCTTATCAAAAATAAAATTGAATCCAGCAATAACGCAATTTTTCTCAAAATCTTTGTCTCCAGGAAAAAGACTTTTTATTTTAAAACCTCAAACAGGGAAAACTCATCAATTAAGAGTTATGATGAAGTCTATTGGTTCTCCTATATTAGGTGATGTTCGCTATAAAGGAACAGCTGCAGATGATCTTCATTTACAGGCACATCAATTAAAGTTCGATTATGAAAACGTGAGCTATAGTTTTACACTTAGAAGCTTTATGAATATTGAGTCTGAGCTTATAACAGAGGAATATCTCAACCTAATCAAATGGCCAGATTTATAAAGTTTTTAATAAACTTGTGACCATTATCCCGTACTAGATCTATATTTTTTGCTCCAGCTTTTAAGACAAAATCAACTGAAGCCTCCGGATGGGCTTGAAGCGAGTAATAATTTGTATCTTTTAACTTTAGAATTTCAAATTCCGAATGACTTGAAGATGCCAAAACTTGAAAGTCTTCAGTGATTGTTTTTACAATTTGAGCGTGTGAATAAGCAAGTTCTAGTGTGCTTCCAGTGGAGAATCCAAGACATGATTCCTTAAACTTTAGCTCTCTTATAATATCAAAATTTGATTTATCTTTTTCTATATATCCAACTTCACAGCCGTAGTGATTTGCAATTAATTGGTGTCCAAAACAAATTCCTAAAACATAGGAGCCCGAATTTATTCTAGGTATTATAAAATCCAACAGCTCTTGGTGCCATAATAGATTTTCATATACGTGAGATGCACTCCCAAGAATAATAAAAACATTTGTATCGTTGAGAAGTTTGAGAGAATTTATCCCAAACTTTGAAGGCATATGATAGGTTGCCGAAAGTTCATATTTTTCAATAAGATCGTTTACACAGTGGTTAACAGGATCATTTATGAAACAATCTATAAATGCTATTTTTTTCATAAAAAAAAGGAACTTTGAGAGTTCCTATTTTTAAGCTTCAAATTATTTTTTAGCGTCAATTTTTGATTTTATTTTAGCTTTTTTCTTAGCTTGAGCTCTTCTTCTTTTCATTTTAATCTCAAGTTTCTTTCTTCCGTCACCCATATAAATCTCCTTAAAAGGTATTAAATTTCATTCTATTTTTACGCAATTTCGCGTTATCTGTAAAGAACTATGCAAGCGCAAAGCGTTATCTTTTGAATTGATACTATATCACATAATTGAAAATAGTATCGTTCTGCTCAAAGTGTGCAAGATTTATTTGAAATGGAGAATTCGATATAAGAAATTTCTCTTCATTGTTTTCTCTTCGATGTTTAGGAATTACTAATGATATTCATAGTTTCAGTCTCTTAGGGGGGCTGTTCAAGTAAAGTGATCAATTTGACGATAAGTTGTTGTGAAACCATTTAACTATTTTATATTCATTACCCTTCTTTTTACTTCAATAAGTACTTTTGCTGGCACAGAAACTGGCTTCGAATTTTGTGAACAAGAACTAACTAAAGAAATTGAAAAACTCTTAAGCGACGATAATAAAAACATTCTCAGTGAGGCATTTAATCTTGCTTCATATAAACTTGCTTACAATATGCAAAATGATGAGGACGAGAATAAAACTCTAGAGCAGTATATTAAAGAGAAGGCTAAATATATCAAGGGTAAGGATAGAGAAAATCTTATAAAAAGAGTTTCTGAGCTTTATCAAAAATTTGGTATCGGAGATGACTTAGCAGAAATCTCAAAAACTATAGATGGTCTCAAGGATCATAATTACTTTCCAGCGGCGCAGAGATTATCAAATAAAGAACATTCAGTTATTTTATTAGCTTTCAAAGAAATGCAGCCTTGTACAAAAGTATGTATTACCGAAGATGATGCTGCAATTACTTGGTTCATGGACGAAGTATCAACAAAGATTACATCTGTTGAGAAAAAATCGGCTAAGACTAATCTTCTGCAAATGAGTGTTAAAGTTGCTCATTTAAATGGCGCTCTTGGAAATGGAAACAAAACGAACCTATCTGATCTTAAAAAACAGATTGAAATCACAAGTAATAAAGTTAAAGGAAGTATAGAACAGGTAAAGCGTAAATTCTTTAATAAATTTAATGAATGTAAAGACCTATTAAGTAATAAATGTTTTCAAAAAGTTGTAAAAGATATATTGCCTGCAACTTTGAAAAAAATCTTAGAGAGTGTCAATGTTGACTCTATAAAGGGAATTGATAATAACCTAAAAGCGAAAATTACAAAGTCTATCTCTTTAAACTTAAAGAACTCTCTTGTCATTCCCAAGGCGAAAAGTAATCAAGGTTATCCTACCAAATTAAATATTCCATCCGTTTTAGTCAATTCTGAGAAAGGGCCATTAATGTGTGGAGGTAAGGGGTTTAAACCAGCAATAAAGGACGTAGAACTTTGGTCCTTTGATCCTCTCAAGGCATTAGCTGTAAAAAATAATTATGGTAAAGCAGGTAAATTACCTGGCAGTCAAATCGGCATGCTTTGTGAACTGCTAAAACTTGGTCCAATTCAATTTCACTGTACACCTTGGCTCAAAAAATTTGTACTTAGAAAAAAAGATGCCAAAGCAAAAATTTGCTGTAACGAGAAAGAAAAGTGGGAAGATTTCACAAACCTTTTTGCATCAATAAGTGGAGGTCTTGATCTTAAGGCTTATTTAGGAGTTCCATTTCTAAATAAAGTTGGGGTCAATGGTGAAATCGGTATTATTGGTGGCTTTGGTGCTGCTTTTAGTATTGGTGGTGGTGAAGTTCCAGAAGGATGCATTACGAAAAATTGCCTCCAGGCCGCTGTGAGAACAAGTGTATTTCTTGGCGGGTACCTAGATATTGGTATTAAAAGAAAAGTAAATAATGCAATTGGGGGTGAGTTTAAAGTCGCTTGGAAACCTTATCTTACTTCTAGGCAGTGTTTGTATCCACAAAATAACTTACCTCCTATGGAAGTTAAATACAGTATTGGCTCAATATGGCTTCATGGTACAATATATGCTGGATGGGTACTGAACTATGACTTTTATGAACCTATATATAAGAACAATGATGAAGATTCTCTTTCTATTCCTATTTTTTAGTCTCCAATGTTTTGGACAAGATATTCAAAGCAAAACGGTGGAACTTCCATCCGACTTGGCCGGGGTAAAACTAAATGCTCCTGGAGATGAGTTCGTATCATTAAATATAAGTTATATTTCTTTTAATAAATTTATTGAAATTAAAGAGACTAAGAGTATCTCTATGGAATCTTTCTTTCAAAATTTAATGTCAATTTATAAAAGTAAAAATAAAAAAAGGCTTGTCGATCAATTTGATTCTAAAGCTCAGCGAAATCTCATAGAGCTTAAAAACTTCGACACTCAGTTTGAGGTTATGTCCTTGATTAAAAAACCATTCTTGAAGTCTGTTCAGGTATTTCGAGATGGATTTATGTTCCGATGGACAGATGAAAGCTTTTTGGATGAAAGGAAAATCTTTGTTAAAAAAATAAAGAATAAATTTAAAATTTCGAAATTAAGTATTTCTAAAGATGATCATTTCTTTTGGAACTCGAACTTGTTTTTTAAATATCAACGTTTTGAAAAAAAGAAACCTAAGATATTGAATAGTTTTTCTACTATTACCGATGCTCAAGTAAAAGAAATAAAAGTTTCTCTAGAGGATGGTTTTAATTTTCTTAATATTTTTAAGACTGGTGACAACTTTGTAAACTTAGTGGCAATTGATAATTATGATTCTCCGAAATATCCATTTAAAGATTTTGACCCAATAAAAAGTCAAATTGTATTAAAGTTCTCAGGAAAGAATTTTAAAAAGACTGGTGAACACAAGCTTCATTTGATTCAAAGCACTTATCCTATTGGAAAACTTGATACAAAGCATAAAGAAAAATCAGCATCATTCAAGCTTATCAAGAACTAACTGCAAATCTTCATAAAGTGGACACTCGATTAAAATAAATTTATCAGCGATAGGATGGTAGAAACGAAACTTGTGGGAGTGTAAGAATAATCGTTGAAGACCAAAATTGTCCCTGTAATAATCGTTGATCCTTTTCTTTCCATAGTTTCTATCACCAATGACATTTCTCATTCTTCTGCCAAAGTGTCTTCTTATTTGGTGGCGACGACCTGTAAATATTTGAACTTCTAGTAAGGTACATGTTTTTAAGTGTTTTAATGGTCGAAATGATGTCCTTGCTTCTTGGAATATTCCTTTTTCAGACTTCAGTTCAAAATTGTATTCATCTGCTTCTAGGTTTATATACTCAACTATCGTAGTGTAATATTTTTCAACTTGATCAGTGTTCCAAATCTCTTTCATCTTTCGGACAAATTCTTTTGTTTTTCCAAATAGTACGATGCCAGAGGTCTGTCTATCAAGTCTGTGTATTGGATAGAGGTATGAATCTATTTGATCTCTTAAGGTAAACATAAGATTTGTTTTTTCAGTAGACTCTTTACTAGGAACAGTAAGCACATTTGGAGGCTTGTTAACAACAATACAGTATTCATCTTCAAATAAAATTTCTATCATATATATCCAAATATCATTTCAAACCGAACATTAAAAGATGGAGTTCTTCTGAATTTTTCTTCTTCCGGAAATTCCAATAGTGGAGTTGCAGTCCAAAAAAACCATTTCTTGTATAAAAGTTGTCTGTAACTCACTGATAAAGAATAGTTTGTTACTGCCTGTGAGGGTGTATTTGAACTAACAGTTCGAGCGTTATAACTTAATGCAATTTTCTCATTAACTTTGTGAAATAAACTTGGGCCATTACTTAATTCAAATATATAGTCTTGATCATTCCATCTCGTGAAGTTAGCAAATCGAAATAAAAGTTTATGGGATAACTTATAATCAAAGTCGAGGTCAAGTTTACTTACAGTCCCTTCACTATCAACCCAAAGAGTTTCACTTTCTGGTCGAAACAGCCATTTACCAAAAGTAATATTTTGTTTTAATCTTAACCTGATAAAGGGAAGAGGTCTGATTTCTCTAAAAATGACTCCAGAGCCTAGACTTGATTTGAAATTTGTTTTGTCGAGAAAAAATTGTAGTCCCGCTTTTGTATCATTCTTTTGATCTAATTGATTTCTCTGATTGGCCCTGTCTGCAATGTCATTTTCGTCTACTTCTTCATCTCGACTTTCAATAATAAGTTGTAGGGACTTCTCTGTGCCAGGAAGAACCAATTGAACTTTGACGTCTCCAGTGGTGTTATGTTTTTTATTTTCTCTAAATAGAGTGTCTGTATAGAGTCTTATTCTTGATTTGTTTTCGTAGTTGAGGGCTGTATCATCGGCAAAAAAATGATCGATAGAAGTCGCAAAGTTTTCAATGTTTCTTGAAATTGTTGTGTGTGTATAGTCTGGAAGCGATGCAAATGCTCTTACCGAAATAAGAAATAATATAATTTGAATCATTAATATTTAGACCATCGATTAACTATATTATCGAGATGGCTTTTATCCATTTCATAACAATATGTTCCTTTGAAAGGTGAGTCTAACTTGTAACTTGCTACTAAGAAGTCTTTATACTTTTTCTTGTACTTTTTTCTAAAAAGTGAGGATGTATTATTTTTCAAATAGGCGAGTGTTATAGGAATATCTTCATCACACTTCATTTCTTCTCGATGAGTTAAATATGTCACTATAAATACATCCCAAGGTATAAAGCCTTTGGAGTTAGGAAAAAATTTCCAAATCCATCGCCATACATATGAGTTTCTTGCCATCCATTTTGAAACTCCACCAGCTCTTCTCATCTGCTTAAGGTGTTGTCTTGTAACAAATGCCTCTTTCATTATTTCAACTGGCAGCATTGTGACTTTTACACCAGAGTTCATTACATATCTCATTGACTCAACATCATCGTCGATGTTTGTGTCAGGCATAATTACTCGTTGTCTTCCGACTTCCGTTTCAGTCTCTAGTCTTCGTCCAGCATTTATAATGATTTCTTTAATTTGTGATTTAAGCTCCGGATAGTTCTTGATGAGAGCGGCCATATTTGTTAGTCGACCCATGGCCATTATTTTAAGTGGATTTTTTCTTAGAGCAGCTGCAAGAGCTTCAGTTGCATCTGTTTTATCAAATCGTCTAGATTTAAGCCAAGCACCATAATAAAAAGGTATATGAGTTTTATTTGTTCTAGCTAGAATCCTTCTCGTTGCTTTGGCCATGAAGTTTAAGTTTTTTAAATTACCAAACCCTATGCTTATTCCTTGAACTTCTAGTTTTGGACTTTTAAGTGCTGTAATGAGAGCGAATCCATCATCAACATCTCTGATTACTTTTCCAAAGGATACGTCATAGTCTACCCAAACTTTTTCAGCAGAGAAGGAACAAAAAGAAAAAATTATCAAAATAATGGCTTTCATAAGCTCCAAAGTTCTATTAGGTGTGTAATAATCGCAATATATACATACATATATTGATCTCGATGCCTTTTCCACTTAAACTTTAAATAATGAAAATATTAATACTCGTTTTAACTTTATTTGCTTTCAATCTATATGCTTGTAATTACAAGTTAGATGTTAAAGTGAAGCCCATTATCAGCCTCGATTCTTCGAGTTTACAAATACTTAAAGAAGATTTTGTCGGGAAAATGGACAAGATGGGTTACAAAAATGGTGATGGTTCATCTGATGTTTCTCTTTTGTATACAACTGCTCCAGATATTCATAATCCACGCCTTACTCAAGCTAGAGTTGCTCTAAGTTACAGACGAGCCGGAAACTTAGTACATTATACTTTTGGTTTAGGTAATCCAAACAGAAGTAGACGTGATGCTACGATTAAGGAAGAGTTTCAACAAGCAATTGATATAGCTGTTTCACATCTTCCCGAATGTAATTAGACGTGTAGTGCACGACCCTCAGTAGCAGCTAGACATGCTTCTTTCATTGCCTCACTATAAGTAGGGTGAGCGTGACTTGTTCTAGCAACATCCTCAGCTGAAGCTCTAAACTCCATAGCTAAAACTGCTTCTGCAATAAGATCCGCACATCGAGGTCCAATCATATGAACTCCAAGAATCTCATCAGTTTCGGAATCAGCTAAGACCTTTATAAGTCCTGCACTTTCGTTACTTGCTCGCGCTCGTCCAAGGGCTTTAAAAGGAAATGATCCTTTTTTAAAATTCACGCCAGCTTTCTTTAATTCTTCCTCTGTCTGACCAACACTAGCAACTTCTGGCCAGGTGTAGACTACTCCAGGGATGAGATTGTAATTTATGTGAGGTTTTTGACCAGCAAGGTATTCAGCAACAAACATGCCTTCTTCTTCTGCTTTATGAGCAAGCATTACGCCATCTGTAACATCGCCAATTGCGTAGACGCCTTCAACTTTTGTTTGAAGAAGACCATTTGTTGGGATCCTTCCACGTTCATCAAGTTCTAAACCTATATTTTCTAAGCCTAGTGAGTGAGTGAAAGCTTTTCTTCCAACTGCAACTAGTGTGTAGTCACCTTTGAGAATAACTTCTTTATCTTTTTTCATATCAATAGCTGTAACTATTGATTCATTACCTTTCGTTTTTGCCGTTTTAACCTGATGAGAGGTGTAGAATTTTACGCCATCTTTTTTTAATACTCTTTGAAGTTGTTTTCCGAGATCACTATCCATCATTCCGATAATGGTATCAGCGTACTCAACAACTGATACTTCACTTCCAAGTCTTCTGTAAACGCTTCCAAGTTCAAGGCCAATTACTCCACCACCGATAACAATTAGATGTTTTGGAACTTCTTTTAACACAAGAGCTTCTGTTGATGTAATAACTCTCTTTTTATCAACATCCATGCCTGGAAAAGCCATGGGCTTAGATCCAGTTGCAATAATAACTTTATCTGCTTGAATTTTGATTGTATCTTTTTCTGATTTAATTTGAATTGTATTTTTATCAATGAAAGATCCAAGTCCGTGGAAAGTTGTTATTTTATTTTTATCCATTAGAAACTTCACGCCACCGCATGTTTGGTCGACAACTTCTTGAACTCTACCAATCATTTTTTTAAAGTCTAGTTTAACGTCTTTGACATTGATTCCGTGATCAGCATGAGAGTGAACTGTATCGTGGTATCTTTCACTTGAATCAAGAAGTGCCTTTGAAGGTATACAGCCAACATTTAAACATGTCCCACCAAGGGTAGAGTACTTCTCGATTATCGCCGTTTTAAATCCCAGTTGAGCCGCTCGTATTGCTGCAACATATCCACCGGGCCCAGAACCTATAATAACAATATCAAATTTATCCATTTTACTATTCCTTAAATTGAAATTTTTCTAAAGGTCTAAGATCATTCTTTGAGGATCTTCTAACAATTCTTTAACTGTCTTTAAAAAGCCAACAGAGTCTTTACCATCAATAACTCTATGATCATATGACAGGGCTAGATACATTATTGGTCTTATTACAATCTCACCGTTAACAACCCAAGGTCTCTCAACAATATTATGCATTCCTAGGATTGCAGACTGAGGAATATTGATGATAGGAGTTGAAAGCATTGAGCCAAATACTCCACCGTTAGTAATGGTAAAAGTACCACCAGTCATTTCATCAATGGTAATCTTTCCTTCACGGGCTTTACCAGCGAGTCTTGAGATCTCTTTTTCGATATCAGCGAAGCTCATATCTTCAGCGTTTCTAACGACAGGAACAACAAGTCCTTTCTCACTTGAAACTGCAATTCCCATGTCTACATATTGTGGAATATGAAGGTTGTCGCCATCAATTTGTGCATTAACAAGAGGATGGTTTTTCATCGCTATAGTACAGGCTTTTGTGAATAGAGACATAAAACCTAATTTAATTCCATGTTTTTTAACAAATTGGTCTTGATATTTTTTTCTCATATCCATAAGAGGCTTCATATCAACTTCGTTAAAAGTTGTAAGCATTGCTGTTGAGTTCTTTGCTTCTGTTAATTTTTTAGCAATTGTTTTTCTCATTCTTGACATTTTTTCAATCTTAACTTCTCTCGATCCGCCAGTCATTTGAGCAGGTGCAGACTTACTTTGAGTTGCTTCAGATTTTTTAGCATTGAGAGCATCTTCTTTTGTGATTCTTCCATCCTTACCAGTTCCTTTAAGAGTGGCAACATCGATGCCTTTTTCACTCAGAATTTTTCCTGCTGCAGGTGAGGCGTGTTGAACTGTTTTACTTGGAGACTGAGTTCCAACATCCGGGATCATCGACTCTTTAGGCTCATTACCTTTATTGTCTGGATTTGGTTTTGGAGGTGTCGGTTTTACATCTGTAGACTTGGTCGCTTTGCCGTCTCCAGAGCCTTGTGGTTTTTCACCCTCTTCTAGAGTTGCGATAACAGTTCCAACTGCAACAGTTTCGCCTTCTTCGACTTTAATTCTCAATATACCAGAGCCATCAGCTGGAAGTTCCATGTTGGCTTTATCTGTTTCTAGTTCACAGACAATATCACCGGATTCAATATAGTCACCATCTTGTTTTAGCCAAGCTGCAATATCCGCTTCCGTAACAGACTCACCAGCTTGGGGTACTTTAATTTCAATAGCCATTTTGATTCCTTATTTTTTAAATGAAGTAGTAATAATTGTATTTTGTTCTTTCAAGTGATTCGCAGCATATCCAGTTGCTGGAGTTGCACTCATTGGTCTTGCGATGACATTGAAGTTTGCAAAAGTTTTTTGTTCACGAGTTAATAAGTGAAACCAAGATCCCATATTGATAGGTTCTTCTTGAACCCAAGTGAATTCTGCTTTTGGATAACTTTTAGTCATTTTATTAAATTGATCATTAACAAAAGGGTAGAGTTGTTCAAGTCTTACAATTGCTATGTCTTTTATATTATTTTCTTCTCTATGCTTTAAAAGATCGTAATAGACTTTTCCTGAACACACTAGAACTCTTCTGACAGACTTCTTCGTTACAAATGTATCATCGATGAGCTCTTGAAAAGAACCTTTTGCTAGATCATCTGGAGTTGATACACATTCGTTATTTCTCAGCAGTGACTTGGGAGTGAAAACGATAAGAGGTTTTCTAAATTCCCATTTTTGCTGACGTCTTAGAGCATGAAACATATTTGCTGGAGTCGTACAATTACAGACAACCATGTTGTCTTGAGCTGTAAGTTGTAGGTATCTTTCTGGTCGGCAACTTGAGTGTTCAGGTCCTTGACCCTCGTAACCATGTGGCAGTAGCATTGTTATTCCGCTCATTCTATCCCACTTGGCTTCAGATGATGAGATAAATTGATCAACAACTACTTGGGCCGTATTTGAAAAATCTCCAAATTGAGCTTCCCAAATATTTAAACTTTTTGGACTAGCTAAACTATAACCAAATTCAAAAGCTAATACAGCGTACTCAGATAGGTGAGAGTTATAAATTTTAAAGTCACCTTGCTTCTCTTTTAAATGAGCGAGTCCACAGTAAGGGATTGCTGTTTTTTCATCAAATATCTTTGCGTGTCTGTGAGAAAATGTCCCTCTTATTACGTCTTGTCCTGTGAATCTTACATTATTCCCTTCTAAAAGAAGAGATCCATAAGCTAGTAATTCACCCATGGCCCAGTCAATTCTTCCTTCTTTAAATCGCTCTTTTCTGTCTTTGAGAATTTTTCCAGCTTTTTTGAGAAGATTGAAATCTTCAGGTACAGAAGTTATTTTATTAAGGATGAGTTCCAAGTCTTTTTTAGAGACTCCAGTTTCTGGAGACTTTGCAAAGTCTTTTTCTTTTGACCATCTCAGATCTAACCACTCGGTATGAAAACCTTTGGGTTTATCCTTTTGAACTTTTTTCTCTCTAACATCATTTAGTCTATCTGATAGATCTTGAGTAAAGCGTTTTTGCATTTGCTCGGCAAGTTCTTTATATTCTGAATCTCTATTTGCTAGAAACTGTGTATATAATTCTCTGGGGTTTTTAGTTTTCTTGATAAGCCCGTAAAGTTGAGGTTGAGTAAACTTAGGTTCATCGGCCTCATTGTGTCCATGCTTTCTGTAACAAACCATATCTATGAAAATATCTGTGTTGAATTTTTGTCTGAACTCCATGGCAAATTCCATTGCGTAGACAACACTTTCAGGATCATCGCCATTAACATGAATAATTGGAGCGTCTAGCGTCTTTGCAATTGATGTACAATAGTGACTAGATCTTGCGTCATGCCAGTCTGTTGTAAAACCAATTTGATTATTGATAACAAAATGAATTGTTCCACCACACTCGTATGCTGGAAGGTTGGCCATCTGAAGAGCTTCATACACAATTCCTTGGCCTGCTACTGCAGCATCACCATGAATAACTATTGGTACTACTTTATTTACATCTTTATCGTAACGAATATCAGATTGTGCTCTGGCATAACCTAAAGCTACTGGGCCTACAGTTTCAAGATGACTTGGGTTGTGCATTAGCTTTAAATACACGTCATCACCATTAGCAGTTTTTCCAACCGCAGAGAATCCTTGATGATATTTTACATCCCCACCACCGGTATGTTCAATCTCATCACCTGGTTCAAATTCTTTGAATATAAATTCGTAAGACTTACCGATAATATTTGCTAAAACATTTAATCTTCCTCTATGGGCCATACCAAAAACAAACTCCTTGGCCCCAAGCTCAACACCACGAGTGATAAGGGCGTCTAGGCCTGGAATAGTTGTCTCTCCACCTTCGAGTGAGAAACGTTTTTGGCCAATATATTTTGATTGTAAAAACTCTTCAAACATAGTTGCTTCATTGAGCTTTTCTAGGATCCTTTTTTTCTTCTTCATCGGTAGATCAATCGTATGACCTTCGGATTCAAATTTATCTCTTACCCAACGACGGATTTCTGTATTCATAGAGTGGTAGTACTCGATACCAATCTTGTAACAATAAATTCTTCTCATGTGAGTGATAATATCTTGTAGAGTAGATGCATCGTCTGGAAGACCTAACATTCTTCCACACCAAAAAGTCTTTGTAAGATCAGATTCTTCTAAATCGTAATCGGCAAGATTTAGTCTTGCATTTCTATCTTTTCTTGGTCGAATTGGATTTGTATCAGATAAAAGATGACCTCTTGATCTATAAGACTGGATGATTCTAAAAACATTAAATTCTTTTTTAAAAGTATCTTGATCAACCTCACCGGAGCCTGCTTCATCAAATTTATATTCGAAACCTTGAAAAAACATTTTCCAAGAGTCATCAATTGAATTGGGGTCTTTTTTAAAGTCTTCATAAAGTGAATCTATAAATACTGAGTCTGAACTTGTGAGATGAGAGTAATCGGGTTTCGTTGTCATGATTGCCATGCCTTTATAGTTTTAAATTGATCTAAACACCTATAATTATATTGTTAATCCGTGCTTTAGACAAGTTTGAACCAAGAGGGAAAAAAGGTTTTCTTCTAAATCTAACGATTGTAAGATGGCCCAAATGAAGATTATTTTATTAAAATATTCTAAGGATTAATTATGAAGAACTTATTATTAATTATAACGCTGTGTGTATCTTTTTACAGTATTGCAAAATCTAAATGTGATATTGAGTTTAAAGATTACTGCGCGAGTGTTGAGTTTGAGAAAAAGCCCTCTAGGTCATACTCTTCAGATTTTAAATTAACTTTTAAAGATAAAAAAACTAAAAAAGTCGTGATCCCCTCAAGAAATGTTGACGCATACTTATGGATGAAAATGGATAACGGTCATGAACACGGTTCGGATAAAGTAAAAATGACTAAAATGAATGATCACTTCAACTTTACAAATGTATGGTTTGTGATGGTTGGTAATTGGAAACTTTTTGTATCGCTTGGTGTTAAAGGTGAAAGTTATGAAAAAGAATCAATGCTTGTTGAAATTGGAAAATAATTGAAGTTAATAATCCTACTCTTATGCTCAAGTGTTTTTGCATCAACAGGTGCACTAAATACTGATGCTTATCTCTCTGTCTTGAAAGATAAAAATATTGCAGTAGTTGTTAATCAGACTTCGGTCCATTCAAACGTTCATCTTATAGATTTTCTTTTAGCTAAAGACATTAAAATTTCAAAAATCTTTGCGCTCGAGCACGGAGTTCGCGGTCAGATTGATGCTGGTTCTGATGTTGGGGACACTATAGACGCTGAAACTGGTATTCCCATAATTTCTCTATACGGTAAGTATAAACAACCTCAAAGAAAAGACTTAGAATCAGTTGATATTATTCTTTTCGATATTCAAGACTTAGGCGTGCGTTTCTATACATATATAACGAGTCTTAAATTTATTCTTAACGCCTGCAGTGAATTTGAAAAGACCTGTATTGTTCTAGATCGAGGGAACCCATTTGTTAATACTGTTAGTGGACCAGTGCTAGATATGAAGCTGTCATCATTTGTAGGATCACTTCCTATTCCTATAACTTATGGATTAACTATTGGAGAACTTGCACTCATGATGAAAGGTGAGAAGTGGGTAAAAACTCCGCTCAAACTCATTGTCGTACCTATTAAAGACTGGAAACGTACTGAGAGTAAAGTACTACCCATTAAACCAAGTCCTAATCTCCCAGATGAAAAGAGTATTGAACTATATCCTAGTCTCGCCGCTTTTGAAGGAACAAATATAAGCGTCGGGCGTGGAACAAAGCGCCCTTTCACTGTTTTAGGTCATCCACTAATTAAAAAAACATTCTCATTTACCCCGGTAAGTATTCCTGGCATGAGTTCTTCTCCTTTGCATGAGAATGAAAAGTGTTTTGGATTTGATCTTTCAAAAGAAAAAGTTGATGGATTTTCCTTGAAATATTTAGCAAGAGTAATAAAACTTAGAAATGACATGGTCAAACATCCATCTTTTTTCAATAAACTAATTGGTGTTGAATACGTGTTAAAAGATCTAAGAAATGGACTACCCATAGATAAGATTGCAAACAAATGGAAAAGCAGTCTCGATAAATTTAATATTAAAAAGCAGAGGTACATTATTTATGAATGATTTTATAGGGAATAACCAGATAATTATTTTTATTGTTTTAGGTCTTTTTATTTTTGTATTGGCCATCTACCTTGGTGTTTTATTAAACCAAGTAAAAAAGCAAAAAATTGCACTGACGAGACAAAAGAATAAAGAATCAGCAGCTGCACTTAAAAGAGAGCTTTTTATTTTAGAGAGTATTGAAATCATCACTAAAGGAGTGATCCAAGACCAATGTGAAGTCTCTGAAGGCGTACTCAGAATCAAACATTTAAAAGACCAACTAGACTATATGTCTATGGACATGGATTTTCAGGTTATTGATCAGATGTTTAGTGAGATCGACCAGTTCGATACTCTTGAATCTAGAAGTGAGCTAACTAAGCAGGAAAGATTTGATCAAGACAAAAAACGTTTTAGTATTGAGAATGAATACAAGGATCGCGTAGTTGAGAGTTGTAGAGATATACTAGTGTATGTAAAACAAAAAATTGAAATAGTAAAAGAATCGGGAGCTGCAACTCCAACGCTTCACCATTAAAGCTTGATAGTAATTAGTCAGTCAAAGCCTTGTCATCAAAACCTAAACGACCAATAAAGGGGAGTTTGAGTGCTAAGGGATAAAAATCTACACCAAAATTAAGGGCAAGAACATTTATCTCTATCCCTTCTTCTAATCCAACTGCTAGACCTAAAACACCAAATGCATTTGCTTGTAAGCCCGTGCCACTAGGCGTGAGACCTGCAAATTTATTTACTATCGGCCAATCTTTTCCAATTGCATGAGGGGGAAGTGTAATTTTAATCTCATCAGTATTTTGAATTAAGTAGGCCACAAAGGTATTGCTGTTTGGACCCGGATAGAGCCGGTAGGTATTTGCATAAGGATAGAGTTTAATAAGTTCTTTAAATCTTTTTATTATCTTATCTGCCTTACCTGCGCGTGCTTCAAAAATAATATTGGGAACTCGGCCATACCACTTGCGATCTGGAATGTCTTGCTCAACAGCAATAGCCGAGCCGGTGGAATTTAGCCTCCAGCCGATAACCTGTGCCACGGTGTAAACTTCTTCATTTTTCTTTTTCCATGCAACCCATGGGTGTACTGCAAAGTTACCTCTCCAGCTAAATGCACGAGCCGTATAGATTTGAACTATTGATTCATCGAGCTTGTCTGCTAATTGAGGAGCCAGCTTAGCGCTTTCACGTGAGGCAGTTCTCCAATTTTGATTACTACAGGATAAAATAAGAAAAAGAATTGCGATTAATTTCATATCTAGCAGTATAGCTTATAACAAAAAAGTATGCTGATTTTTTATAAAAAAAGAGAAGAGGCGACTCATTGAGATAATGAATCGCATTTATTTTCTAGTCATTAAAAGACTTAGATTTCCTGGAACAAAAGCCTTTGATAATTCTTCATTTGTTGAGAAGTAATTTTCAACCATTAGGTTTTCTCCACCAATTCCATTTTCAATTATTTTATATGCAATGCCGTTTGATTCCAGAACTTCTTTGTCAAATGAAACGTCAGTAATTGACATTTTTGTATTGTTAAATACTTCAACAGTATAAATTGTGAATTCAACTTTATTGCTTTTTCCAGAATCTAGAATTTCAGCATAAGAGATATTATTTATAACACAAGTTTTCATTTGAGATTCTTCTTCGTCATCTCCCATAGTGACGATGTAGCTACCTTGAGTTGTATCTTTAACGATTTTAAATAGTAATTCTTCGCCCATTAAAGTAGCGCTGAATTCGCCTTCAATTCCCTGAATATCTGAAGGGTTATTTGCACAAACCGAAGATGTAACTGCTGAATAATCACATGATATTACAGTTATAAGCATTGATATTGATAAAACCAATTTTTTCATATTAACTCCTTTTTAGTTAATACTTTTTAACCCCACTTTGACCCTAATCAAAGCGCAATTAACTAAGTGGAAATTATTATAGAGAAGAGTGAATCTAAGATCAGTATTTTAGAATTTTTCTGAGAATTTTATCCATGAGTTTATCTGGGAGATATTTAAAAAGATTTTGCGTAATGAAAGAGCTTTTTCCCATGTAATATCTTGTCTTAGGTTCAGGGGACGTAAGTGCATGATGGATTGCTTTACTCACAACATCTGGGGAGGCGGCATTATCATTAGCGAAGGCAACCTTTTTTTCAATTGCTTGAGTTAATTTACCGTATTTAACCTCTACATCTTCTGGGTAGGCCTCTCTAGCATCTTTGGCTACGGCCAGAGATTTCGACCAAATTGGTGTTTTAATCTGACCTGGTTGAAGTAGTGATACTGTGATTTTTGAATTGCCAAGTAACTCTCTTCTAAAGCCGTCAGCAATGGCCTCCATTGCATGCTTTGAAGCTGCATAAGGAGTATTAAGAGGAGTCGTGAAGACTCCTGAATTTGAGCCTGTAAAAATTATTCTTCCAATATTTGAAATTCTCAAAAGTGGGAGGAATTTCTGTGTTACTAAAACTTGTGAAGTTACATTTACTTCAAGTTGCATCCTTAAATCATTAATATCAATATGTTCAAGTGGCCCAGCTTTAACTATCCCCGCATTATTTATTAAAGCAAAATCGTCATCTTGAGTTACTAGGTTAGTCATATGAACAACAGCATCATCAATAGATTTTTCATCTGTGATGTCAATTTTTATAGCTTTTAAGTTCTTATCTAATGAATCGATACGCTCAAAGTCTGAATCCGCTCTCACTCCTGCAAAGACTGTGAAGCCTCTTTTGGCCAAATATTTTGCAGCTTCAAAACCTATACCCGTAGATGCACCTGTAATAAGAACATATTTCATAATTTATTAAATTCCTCTTCTACATAACCAAAAGTTTTAACTTTATTATTCTTTACGAGAATAGGTCTTTTGATAGCAGAAGTCGTCTCCATAAGAATTTTATATTTAGCCGGGGCAGTTGCAGCTTCAAACTCTTCTTTAATCTTTCTATAAGTTGGACCTTTTTTATTAACAGGCCAATCTCCAAACGCCTCTTTCCAAAGCTTTAGCTCATCTTTTGTAGGAGGTTGCTTCTTAAAGTTGATAAATTCGTATTTTGCACCAATATTGTCAAGGTGTGTCAAAGCCTTTTTCACTGTATTACAGTTTGGTATTCCATAAATCTTGTACATGTTTGATCCTTTAACAAATGTGAATTATACTTATTGAGTATTATATAAAAGGAGACCTAAATGGCAAATTTTTACAGTGATGAATCTGAGTGGAAGTGGCTTTTTCATAACGCAATTGATTGGGACAGCATCCTCCCGCTTTACTACCCAGAGTATCCAACAGCTGATGGTTTTAAAAACAAAGAAGAAGTTTTGCAATTTATTGAAGAGCTTGTAACTGCTACTGGTGAGTGGTGTGGAACTTCAGTTAAAGATAGAGCTAGACGACTAGATGAACAAGGTGCAGGTGAAGTTAAAGAGGGAAGAACAATTCCCGGTGAAGCTTTACAAGAATTTTATAATGAAGCTCAAGAACTTGCGATCACAGGAGTTGCTGCCGATCCAAAGTTTGGTGGAATGGGTGCGCCAGTAATTACTGGTCTTATATCTTTTGCTCAGATGAATAGAGCTTGTTTATCTTCTGCAACTCAATTCGGATTTTATACCTCAATGATTGATATGATTGAAAGATTTTGTTCTGAAGAAGATCAAGCGAGACTAATTCCAAAAATTATCGCAGGAGAGTTATCCGGTTCTATGTGTTTAACTGAACCTAGTGCTGGTAGTGATGTTGGTAGTGTTAAAACTTCTGCAACTCCACAAGAAGATGGCACATACCTTTTAAATGGGTCTAAAATATTTATAACCAACGGTGGTGGTGGATTAGGTTTTGTCCTAGCGCGAATCAAAGGTGCGCCAGAAGGTCTACACGGAATTTCACTTTTCTTGTGTGAACAAGAAGGCATGAGTGAAGATAAGCCTCTAAACTATACAATTGGTAAGAGTGAACACAAGATGGGTCTTCACGGTTCATTTACATGTGTTGTTGACTATGAAAATTCTGTTGCAAAACTAGTAGGTAAAGAAAATAAAGGTTTCCAACTGATGCTTCACCTAATGAACGAAGCTAGAATTGCAGTTGGGCTTCAGTGTCTTGGTGGAATTGAGGCAAGTTTAAGTTATGCCAGAGAGTATGCCGCTGAGAGATCTCAATTTGGTAAAAACCTTATGGAGCATCCTCTCTATGCAAGAAATATTCATGACTGGGAAACTGAAAGAGATGGCTTTAGGGCGCTTATGGTCGATACGGTTAGTTACTTCGACGTCTACCAAAAAATTGATATGAAAAAACGTCATGGAGAAGAAATTTCTCCAGCAATGGAAAAGCAATATGTTGAGGCAAAAAAGTGGACTAGAAGAAGAACTCCACTTGTTAAAATGTACGGAGCTGAAACTTTTACCACTCTATCTCAAAGAGGAATTCAAGCTCTAGGTGGTTATGGATTTATTGAAGAATACGATGCAGCCAGATTCCATAGAGACTCATTTGCGACTCTTCTTTACGAAGGAACAACGCAAATCCAATCTCTGATGGCCATGAAAGATCTTATGAAATTTATTATGCGATCACCTTCTAAGTATTTTACTGGTTTAGTAAACGCTAACCCAATTGCAAACTTTTTTGGTGCAAGTTCAGCGGCAGAGAGTAAATTTAATTCAACTCAATACGAATTTAAAAAGAACTTTGTGAAACTTCTCATTAGAACATTGAAACCAGAAACTAATATGGATAATCCAAAAGAGCTTATGGGATTCTTTGATTCTAAGAGATGGTTAAAAGAAGAAAATGTTGAAAAGTTAATGATCCATGCAGAAACTATTGCAATGGCTTTATCGTTTATTGAAACTCTCAGAGTTCTTCAAAAGCATGCAAACAAAGATTCTTCAAGACAAGATCTTTTTGATCGTTACCATAAACTTGTAGCACCAAGGTTTGCTGGAATCTATGAGGATTGGAAAAATCATTAATTACTAAATAAAATAGGGGAAGCTTTAAGCTTCCCTTTTTTTATGTACTGAATTTGACATGTAGAAGTAGGTAACAATTAGCAAACAACTCCCAGCTCCAATATAGATTTCATCTAAGTCATATTGATACTTATACCCACCAAGTCTCCATATCATTGTCGTAATAATGCCCACACTCGAGCTTACAATAAACTGCATGTCTTTTAGCTTTCCTGGAAAGAGATGTCCGAAGGTTATAGGTACTAAAAGAGCAGCACTGGATAAGCTTCCAAGAGTTTTCCAGACATTTTTTATATTTCCTTCAAATACCCCCGCAAGTACAATTGAGAGGATACCTACAATGAGCACTCCGATGTGATGAATTGCAATTTTTCCTTGCCACTTTTTTGGAACAAGATCATACGCGAGAGTTGATCCGGCAAGAAAAATATATGAATCAAGGGTCGATAGTATTGTTGCTGCAATTCCAGCGAGTACCAGTCCACGAAGACCCTCTGGAAGAAGTTGAATGGCGTATGTAAAGTACGCATGAGCTGAATCAGCTTCTGGAATGATTGCTTTTGCATACATCGCCCCAAATGTGAGACAGAGATCAAAAATAATCCATATTACTGTCGAAATAAGGATACCTTTTTTTGCTGTATCAAAACTCTCAGCAGCAAACGAGCGCTGATAGAAGTTTGGATCAACTAATGTGGATACGGCAATCAAACCCCAGCTAAATGTCTCTAGCAACCCGTGCGTGCCCATAGGTGAGAAGTACGAGTCGGGAAGTGACCTAAGCGGAGCTAAGCCGTATTCTGTAAAAGAAAAAACAAGAATTAAAAGTACTGATGCACACATTACAAAAAACTGAATAATATCTGAGAAGACGACTGCACGAAATCCACCAAATAAAGAATATCCTAAAACTAAGAGTATACCAGTGGCGGTAGAAATAAGTAATGGAAATCCAAAGAGCATCTGAATTAGGAGACCAATACTTATGGCATAAACAATAGGTATAAGATTAATAAAGTTTAGCACACCAACAAGTCTTGCTGATCTTGGACCAAACATTTGTCCTGTCAGATCCGCAAGAGTCATGGCCTTAAAGCCTTTTAGTCTCTTTGTAATAAAGAATGCAAAGAATATATAGGCGACATACCAAAAAAAGCCTTGAATGACGAAATTATAAATTCCATTTTCAAAAGCAATTTGAGATACACCAAATATTCCACCGTACCAAGTTGCTACTAGTGTTGCTACAAACATAGGGAGGGTAAGTGTTCGGCCCATCAACATGAGGTCTATAAAGTTTTCTTCCTCAGAGTCAGTTTTCTTTTTTAAAAGTTGGCCCCAATATACAAAGGCGACAGTTAAAAAGATAAAGAAAAAAAAGACAATCCAATCAAGCACACCAAGATATCCTAAAATATCTATTTCATTTTTCAAATCATCTCCTTACGCTCGTATTAACGAGATCAAGTTTGAGGGTATCTCTCAGCCAAAAAAATTATTGGCACCCCTGACGTTATCTATTATTTTTATGAGTTGTTGATTTAAGTAAAAAACTTCTCGCTCCCAGTACTGTGAAGAATTAAATGTCGGAAAAGCTCTTTTGAAAGACTCATCTTCATATCTATGTCCAATCCAACTTGAAAAATGAATCATACGAAGTGCTCTTAGTGTTTCAACTAGTTTTAATTCTCTATAATCAAATTCTCTCATGGTTTCATAACCATCTAAGAGAGTGTTTCTTTGATTGATTGAGTACTCGTCATCACCTGGAGTAACCATCCATATATCTTGAACGGTAGGTGCATTGACCATGTCGTCAAAGTCTATGAGAAATGGTCTTCCATCTGATAGGAGAGTATTTCCATGATGACAGTCTCCATGAACTCTTTGAGTCTTTATGCCTTTAAAAAGGGGTTCTGATTCTTTAAATATGCTTTCTGCAACTGTTGCAAAACTTTTTTCAAAATCCATTGGTACTGTTTTTGAACTTATTAAATATTCAAGATTTTTAACCCCGTATGTTTCTATATCTAGGCTTATGCGATGCTTGGCCACTTTACTCTCTCCAATATTATGAAGTCTCGCAAGGAGTCGTCCCATCTGAGTCAAAAGGGGATCGGTCCATTCATCCGCGGCTCTTCCACCTTTTTTGGGGAAGATACAGAACCATAGACCCTGTGTATCTTTAAATACAGATTCGTTATTAAATTTTAGAGGTGCGATTGCTGGTAGTTCTTGTTGAATTAGATCAAACAAAAACTCATGTTCTTCTAAGATCTGCTCTTTAGTCCATCTTCCAGGTCTATAGAATTTAATAATTCTAAAACGCTCAGAAGGATTTTCAAACTTTTCTTCAGTTTCAAGTTCTACTTCATAAACTCGATTCTCCATTGAGTTCATTTGCATGACTCGTCCAGAGGATTGGAGTCCTATACTTTCAAATGTATTTAGTACGTGATCAGGCGTCAGTGAATGAAAATGTATTGTGTCTGTGTTTCCCCAAGCATTTTGGGTCATGCTTTACCACAACATTTTTTAAATTTCTTGCCACTATTACATGGGCACGGCTCATTTCTTCCAACTTTTGGAGCTGCTCTTTTAAGCGGTCCGGCACCAACTATTTGTCCATCACTATAAAACCATTTCTCGTCTATTTTAACAAAGTTTGAAACTTCATGGTGAACAATGTCGTTACCCTCTTTATCAGTGTAATGGGCTTTAAATTCAACGACTCCAGTTTTATCGTCAGGTTGACCGGCTTTTGTACTTACAATCTCTAAACCTTTCCAGTTCGATGATGTGGCCCACTCCTGTGCTTCTTTAGCATTGAAGTCTACAGTCCCTGGCTTATGTGAATCAGCAATGAAATCAATTTTATTTTTACTAAAGGCACTATAACGTGCACGCATTAGTATTTCAGCTGTTTCTGGATTTTTACCTTCGTGGTATTTGCCACAACAGTTTTCGTATTCTTTTTCACTTTGACATGGACATAGAGACATGAAAAATTTCCTTTATTTTAAATTTAACGGATAAGACTTATTAATTTTTTGACCATTAACGGTCTTTATAAGTACGGCACCCTTTTGATTTGTTGGTTTAAGCTCTTGACTTGAAATATCAATTGTTCCCTCATAGTTTGCCTCAAATGTGACTTTGTTTTTTGAACCTGTTGCAGAACCATTTTTCATATTGAGCTTAACTACAGGTTTTAGGCCATAATCAAGATTGATTAGAAAATTGAAGTCTACCTTGTTAAATTCAGGAACATTTCTTACTTCTAGTCTGACAGGAAATAGAGATCCTTTTACAGGTGTGTAGGTTCCTTCTAAATCACAATCTTTTGTAAAAACCAACTTCTCAGTAAATGAATTTCCAGATAGAAGTAGCACAAGCCACTTTGATTTATCAAAAGGACATGAGTCCACTTTTGCTTTCAACTTCTTTGTTTTGACTGATGCTATAAAACTTCTGATGAAGTCAGCGCTCGCATCTGCTGCAGCATTTTGTTCTTTTGTAAGAGCGAAAGTATTTGTTGAAATGACGATAGCCAGTAGTAGTATTTTTATCATTTTTATTTCTAACCTTTGTTAATTTCTAAAGATATAAACTTAAAAATTCCACTTCCTGTGGCTTTAATAGTGTAGTTTTCTTTTTTGAGTTTTTTTCTAAGATTATAAATATGAACATCTAGTGTGTTTGGATGAATAGACACATTTTTCCAAATAATATTTACAATCTCATTTCTATGAAGTGATTTGTTTTCATTCGCATTAAAACTTTCAATGATTTTAATCTCTTTATTCGTATAAGTATCAATGTTTAAATTTAGTGCTTCGAGAGATTTGGAAGTTGCATTGTTCTTATCTTCAATGACATTCAGATGTCTTTCAACTTTCGCGAGAGTTTCATTATAGTTAAATGGCTTTAATAAATAATCAATAGCTCCAGCTTCAAATGCTGTTCTAATTGTTTCGATATCATCAGAGGATGAAATAACAAGATACGGGGTATTTAATGTTATTTCTGACTCATTTAAAAGTTTTATGAAATGTCCGTCACCAAGCATGATGTCAGCAATAATAAGCTCTGGATGTTGGTCATCTTTTAGTTTCGTGTATTTATTTCTAAATTCATTAAAAGATTTAAAAAATGAAATACTATAAGACTCTTCGTTAAATATGTTTTGATATACAGAATGAAGGTCTTCCATGTCTTCAATTATCCATAATGAGTTTTTCATTATTTATCCTTTTTATTTATGAACATATCAAGTGAAGGGGGAGTCAATATGTCTAAGCTATTAAGCACATTTGCAAGCTCTATTAGTGGCAATCCAATAATTGCACTTTGATCGGTTGTTTCGATTCTCTCGAAGAGACTAATTCCATGAAGCTCTAATTTATAACTTCCAGCACAGTCATAAGGAGTATCTTGTTTTATATATGTCTCAAGTTGAGAGTCTGTAAGATTTCTCATCTTTAGAGTTGTAATATTTGTTTTAGTTATAAAATCTCCATCTGAGAATACAGTGAAGCTAGTTATGAGTCTATGTTCTTTATCATTAAGAAACCTTAATTGTTTAAATGCATTTTCAAAATTTTGGGGTTTACTTAGAAAAACTCCATCGCATTCGGCTAATTGATCTGATCCAATAATAATAGAATCTTTATATTTTTCCGAAACGGCTTTTGCTTTTTCAAATCCCAATCTCTGAGCGAGTTCAATTGGATCTTTAATTATGTCTTTAAACTGATCTTCATCTACGTTTGGCGAGATGCATTCAAATTGATGACCTAGCCTCTCAAGAAGCTCTTTGCGATACTTAGATGTACTTGCTAGTATTAGATTTTTCACAACAAAATTGTAATTCAAAGAGGCAACCATGGCAATTTTTCGCTTTAAAAAATTCATTCCTCAAATTGCTGAAACTACCTATATTGCTCCCGGTGCTCATTGTATAGGTAACATAATTTTAGAGGAAAACTCAAGCGTATGGCATAACAGTGTTCTCAGAGGTGACGTCAATCAGATTCGCGTCGGTGAAAACTCAAATATTCAAGATTTATCAATGTTGCATGTAACAGAAAAACTAGCTTTACGAATTGGTAATAATGTTACGATAGGACATAGCGTCACTCTTCATGGCTGTACTATTGGAAATAATGCACTGATAGGTATGGGAGCAACAATTCTAGATCAGGCCGAAATTGGAGAATATTGTATTGTTGCGGCAGGAAGTGTTGTGGCCCCTGGAAAAATATTTCCACCAAAGAAAATGATTATGGGAGTCCCTGCAAAAGTAGTACGTGACTTAACGTTGGATGAGATAAAAATGCTCGATCTTCATTATAAGTCATATGTGGGTTACGCAAAAGAGTTTAAAGATCCATCAATAGTTGAAAAACTATAAATCATCTAAGTATGTATAACCATGAATCACTTCTTCATAGAAATCATTTAAAGCCACGCCGATTCTTGGTTTAATAGTTCCTGCTTTAATTTTCTTGTCGATCTCACCTTTAATTTTTAAACACATCATCTCTGGAGAGTACTGCATAATATTTAAAACATTTGCAGCAGATTGACCGTGAATAACTTCTTCTATATAAAAACCATCCTCATCTTCTAGATCAGTATATACGTGAACCTCATTTAATCTACCAAAGAGATTATGCATATCACCCATGATATCTTGATAAGCTCCTGTTAAGAATAAACCTATAGGATAGTTTTCACCTTTTTTAATTTCGTGTAGAGGAAGTGACGAGCAGTTACCATTAGGTGATAGAAATTGATTAATCTTTCCATCTGAGTCACAAGTAATGTCGGCTATTGTCGCCTCTTTAGTTGGCTTCTCATTAAGTCTTACCAGTGGAACGACTGGAAGAATTTGATTAATGGCCCATGAATCTGGGGCAGATTGGAAGATACTAAAGTTACATAAGTACTTTGAAGCCAGTGTAAATTTCAACTTTTGTATTTCACTTGGTACGTACTCTACATTTTCAGTCATTAGAATTATTTGGTGATTAATATTCCAAAAAATAGTCTCTATTTTACTTCTTTGAATGAGGTCTATAACTCCTAGTTTATACGCGGATATGGCTTCATCTTTTAATATACATGCATCGTTATAAACATCTTGGAAATTTGCATGGTTAAGTTCTTTTGATAAAAGTTTTATGTTTTTTAGAATTAAGTGATCTGCTTCATCTTTTGTAAGGTCGACTTCTTTTGTTTTTGCTAAGTCTATACTTCCAAATACATTTGTAACAACACACGAGTGATGTGCACAAACAGCACGGCCAGTTTCTGTTACAATATTCGGATGTGGCACCTTCGCATCATCACAGATATCGCGTAAAATATAGACGACATCACCAATGTAATCTTGAAGAGTATAATTCGTTGATGAGGAACAGTTTGATCGTGATCCGTCATAATTTAAACCGACACCGCCTCCGGCATCAAAGAACTTTATAGGTGCTCCAAGCTTTATGAGATCGGTATAAATTCTTGCACCCTCGGTAAGGTTCTCTTTAATCGTTCTGATATCTGGTATCTGACTTCCAATATGAAAATGGAATAGCTCTAATAGATGAAGCTTATCGTGCTCTTTTAGAATATTTACAAGTTCTAGGATTTCAGTAATTGATAAACCAAATTTTGCGCCTTCACCTGCAGACTCCGCCCATTTTCCAGCACTCTTTGAACCCAGTTTCGATCGAACTCCAATTTTTACTTCTACACCCATGCCATCAATAACATCTATAAGTAAATGAAGCTCAGATAGTTTTTCAATTACGACAATACATTTTTTTCCAATCTGAGTTCCCAGTGCTGCTAGTTGCATAAACTCTCGGTCTTTATAACCATTAAGAACAGTCAGGGAATTAGGATTATCATTATATGCAAGAACAGTTAGTAGCTCTGCTTTACTTCCGGCTTCGAGACCATAGTTATAATTGAGCCCAATATCAGTTATCTCTTCAACAACTTCTCGCAATTGATTTACCTTGATAGGAAAGACACCAAAATATTGGCCAGTAAAACCAGCGCTTTTTATTATTGAACTAAATGATTCATTAAGGATCTTTACTTGTGATCTGAGAATATCGTGAAAGCGAATAACAGCAGGAAGTTGAATCCCATCCTTTTTCATTTCCTCGATAATTTTCATGAGACTTATTGAGCCCAGAGCCTGGTCTTTTTCTGGTACAGCTACTAGGTGACCATCTGAGTTGACAGAGAAATATCCCTCGCTCCAGCGATCAATTTGATATGTATGAATTGCTTCGTCTATCGACCAATTTTTTTTGTTTTTCATAGTTATTCCATTTTTTATTATAGAATAACTATAAGTCTTTTCGATACAAATGTGAAAATAAATTCAAAGCTTAGAGTAAAAAGTATCAGAAAATTTTTAAGCCAAGGGGGATTTCTGATACTTTGTTAATATATTTTTATTATCTGTCTAAATCTAGTCTTTGAATCGCTGCAGGCGAGTGGCCAGACATATTTTCAAAAGTTAGGTTTTGATCTGTTCTACCGTCTAATGTTTCTACTTTGCTTGTGCTTGCACAACTGGCAACGAACAAACAAGATAGGATTAAGAGTAATTTTTTCAAAATAACCTCCTGTTAAGTTTGTGTCCGATGATCTATTCCGTAAGATCCTCACTATTATAGTTGCGAATCCTATGCCAAGTTCATTATACCACAAAACAGCTATAGGAGGTAAGTTAGACAATTAGGCGGTGTCAAAATAGCATTTTGTCAAGCCAATGCCAGAGGCATTATGCCCACTTGCGGCAAATGTGATTAAAACTTCATAAGATTTACTACTTTTTTAAAAGTTTATAGTAGTAAGTTTGTTCTTCAATTGAGAGGGGTTTTACTGATGTCTTATGTTTTTTTATACCTTTATTACGAATAACTTGATCCATTAATCTTAATTTTCTTGTCATGCTTTTAGCAGTCTTTAAAAGCCAATCTGGAAATTGAGCTTTCAATGCAGAGTCTGGAATTTTTATAAGTGTACTTGGCTCGACTGCTATGACATCGGCTGAGCGCTCTAGTCCGTCAAAGAATGAGAATTCTCCAAAGTAGTCACCGGGCTCTAAGTAGGCGAGCGCTGTTACCATAGAGTTATTTCGTGAACAAATCATAAGCTTCCCCGAAACAAGCTTATAAAGATCAGTTGTGCTCTCACCTTCAATACAGATTACCTGATCTTTTTTCGCATTCATTAATAAGTCTTCCATATTGTTCCTTATAGCTTTAATAATCTTTTTATACGGTCAGATAAAATGTCAGCAATCTTCTCTATATAAAGACCTTGAGGATAAACTTTGTCTGAAAATACAGTGTTACTGTTTCGATCAGCGATGAGAAACTTATCAAAATCAAATAAGACGACTTCATTATCCTTGGCAGTCTTTCTCAAAATTGCATTGTGAACAGGAGTTCCTCGCCACTGAGTACAGTCAAGAGAGACTCCCATCTCTAGACTTCTTTGTCCCTCTTTTTGGTAGCCTAAGCTTTCAGCTACTTGACCATGGATATAAAAAATTTTTGCATTATTGTTGGCTATTAAGACTAAATCTTTTGTAATGCTATATGCTTTTTTAAAGTCTTTGATTTTTATAAGTTCTACCGCTTCGTCAAATCGTTTCGATGTGAATTCATCTAAAGAGCCGTCACATGATTTATTCGGTGGAGTATCGTAATTGATGGGAGTTGTAAGTGCGAAGAGATAGCTTCCTCTGTCTTTCATATAAGAGAAGAGTTCATTGAGTTCCTCTTTATATATTTCAAAACCAATCATTTTTCTTTTAAGTGCAATTGTATCTGAATAATCGGTTTCATCTTTTAAAATCTTCTCATCAAAAACTCTATAACTGACGGGGTCATAGATGAGTTTTGAAAGATAGGGAAAAACAATTAACAGAGTCTTAATTCTATCATCCGAAAAAAGCTTAAAGTTGTTCTCTATGATGGTGATATCCTTACTTAGGAATTTCTTTTCAAAATACTCTTCACTTCCTCCCAAATAGATTGTGATCAACGGAAGTTTATTGAGGCGCTTAACCTTTTGAAGAGTACGGTGAAGTGCTTCGCCTTTTTGGGCCATAGATAGAATTTTAACTTTTTTAGTGAGGTTTATAGAGATTTTTTCAGCGAGGTAGTCTTTGTAACCTGCTAATTGGAATCCAAGTCTGTCTCCAATTATGAGAATTGGTATGTTTTCGCTATCAATTTGAGCACTTAGACTAGGTGCAAATTTATAAGGAAGAGGAATTAATGACTCGGGGTTTTTTGAAATTCTTTCAAATGAGAAAACGCCCAAAGCGGCGATAATAATCAATATAGTTAAAAACAGAATATTCTTCACATATTTCCTAAAAAAATCAAGGTTTTAGATAATTACAGTTTAACTTATTATAAAGTTTTGGTAAATCAAAGGCATCAATTACACCGAAAGATAAGGAAGGAACTCGTGTCAAGATTCACCCCAGAATTACTTGCTCCAGCTGGGAGCCTTGATAAGCTTAAGGTTGCGATCAGTTATGGTGCAAATGCGGTCTACTTAGGTGGATTGAAATTTGGTTTGCGCTCTGCAGCAGAGAATTTCACTGAAGAAGAGCTAATTGAGGGAGTTGAGTTTGCTCACTCCAAAGATGCCAAGGTGTATGTTGTATTAAATGGATTTCTTCACGATAAAGATTTAGATGAGCTTCCAAAATTTGTTAAATTTCTAGATTCAATTAAAATTGATGCCGTAATCGTCTCCGATTTAGGAGTAATAAAGACTGTTCTTTCAAATTCTTCGATACCAGTTCATTTATCAACTCAGGCAAGTTGTTTAAATACCAGTGCTGCAAAGCTGTGGAAAAAAATGGGAGTTGAGAGAATTGTTGTTGGAAGAGAAACTTCAATTGCAGAAGCCGGAAAGATTAAAAAAGAAGCTGGAATTGAAGTAGAGATGTTTGTTCACGGTTCAATGTGCATGGCCTACTCGGGAAATTGTACAATTTCAAACTTCACTCAAGGGCGTGATTCTAATAGAGGTGGCTGTGCTCATAGTTGTCGATTTGAATACAGTATTGATTTTGACCACCTTGATACCACAGAGAAAAAAAGTGCATTCTTTATGAGTTCAACTGACCTCAATGGAATAAAAGTTCTTCCCGAATATATTGATGCTGAAATTGATTCGATAAAAGTTGAAGGACGAATGAAGTCACATCTTTACGCTGGAACTATTTCTAAAACATACTCTGAAGCTTTAAACTATTATAAAGAGCACGGAGACTTTCTATCCGATAGCTTGAAGAACTGGGATAATGAACTCAAAAAAGTTACTCATAGAACATATGCACAAGCCAACCTGATAGATATAGCTGGAGTGGAGACAATCTTTAATGAAAGAGAAGTCTCCAGTGAACACGACTACGTGTTAGTGGGACGAGTAATAGATGTTAACCCCGGTGATTCAATAATCATTGAAGTGAGAAACGCATGGAATAGCGGTGATGAATTAGAAATCTTACCTTTTTCTGGTGAGACAATTATCTTTAACTCAACTGAATTTTCTACTCTTATGAATGAAAAGCTGACAAGAACAAAACCCACAAGCTTGGTGAAAATTCCATTCTTTGATAATGTTGAGATTAATAATATTTTAAGAAAAAGAGTTGCTCAGTGAAATCAATTTTTTATTACACAGATGATTTAGATCTCTCACTTTTTA